>QFCE01002897.1_pt1 | contig 226529 bp, 228 predicted proteins | sample 5346091 | NCBI WGS metagenome assembly QFCE01 (sample SAMN09062252, study PRJNA434731) | Human gut metagenome, whole genome shotgun sequencing project. | isolation source: stool timepoint A chromium assembly | host: Homo sapiens | collected 2015
ATGAATATGATTCTGGTCAACATGGGTACTGATGACATATTCATATTTCCCTTTTAGTACTTCGTCAGCAAATTCTTTGCCGAGCTTATGTGCGGTTTCAGCGTCAACCTCTCCAGGCTTAAAAGATTGAATTAAATGAAATGCCAGATTGTTGCCTTTATCCATCACGTTCTTTTTACCTTCATCTCTGGTGAAAGCAAATTCCAGATCAGCAGATTCTGGGGAACAGGCAAAACTGGAAATCAGTAATTTTTCTTCGGTTTTGTCCGGATTCATAATATAGTCCAGCGCTTTTTTGTCAGTTACTTTAATGGGGAAGATTTTAATATATGCCATATCTCGCTTACCATCCTTTTCAATTCTTCCATTTCTTCCGGGTACAAATCACCGGTGGTATTTACCTTTTTTGCAATCTGGTTGATGTTTACACCGATTTTGTGCATCTCTTCGTACATCTGCTTGATCGGGGTTGTGTCGGTGTTGATGATATAGCCGTCGATAGCCATTTTTCTAAGATAGGCGCCCATGTTTCTGGTCTTTGACAGAATCATCTTTTGGCGGATCAGCTTCTTTTCCTCTGGAGTAACACAAAACAATATTTGGATGTTTCTTTTTCTGTTTGACATGTCTATTTTCTCCTTCTGTACGTAATTCGGTTTTGGGGTGCTTCGGGGTTTTCAATTTAGGGCAGGGTTCCCTAAATTGCCATTTTTGCGGAAGTGTATATACACTTCCTGTCCTTGCTGCTGTTCTACCCTCTAATAGATAAATTCAGGTGAAATAGAAAATTGCAAAAGAATTTGAGAAACTGAACAGGTAGTGCAGCTCATGAAAATGTGGTATGATTATTGTCAAGATACGAGAACATCCAGAGGTGAAAAAAAGAGTGGATAGAGAAGAAATTTTTGAATATGTGAAGAAGCAGTATGGAACAATACCTGAATATTTGTGGAGCAGTTCTCCGGATAGTGCAGTGCTTCGCCATCATAATGGAAAATGGTATGCGGTGATCATGAATGTTGAGAGATCCAAACTTGGATTGGATGGAGATGATACCGTGGAAATTATAGATGTTAAATGTGATCCGGAAATGACAGGAATGATTATCCAGACCTATGGTTTTCTGCCGGGCTATCACATGAATAAGCAGCATTGGATTACGATTTTGTTGGATGGAATAGTAGGAGAATCGAAAATATTGGATTTTCTGGATATGAGTTATGATTTGATTGATAGAATGCAGAAATGATAAAAAGAAAATTTCTCAAAACTATTCTTATTGATATATAAAGAAACTTTGTGAATAATGCAAAAACAGCATGAGCTATTTCAATAATGGCGATAGGGATTATATGTAACAGTGCCTGCCATTTCGTATTTACATTTCATAAAAAGAAAGAGTATTCTGATTTTCAAGAGCAGAATAATGGGAAGGAGTATGAGTGATTCTATGATGAATATACATTTCCTTACGATCTTACGGGAAGATGAATTTCGTGAGTTGAAGAAAGTTTTTCCGCATGATAACGAATTATTACACAGTATCAGATCAATCCGATACTGTAAAGCAGAAGTGTTTCGGGATTGTATTCTGGGAACCTTGCGAGTACCGGAAAAAAATGAAATACGTACACCACATGTTGTTTGTGGATTTTACCTGACAGATAAAGAACTTTTTTTAATTGAGGACAGTGGGGAACTGAAACACTGGATAGAGAAAAAGGAAGAACAGTTTCAGGAGCTGAAATCGCCGGATCAGTTTCTTCTTAAGATGATGGAACTGATGATTGAAAATGATCTTCTATATTTATTACATTTGGAAAAAGAAATTGAAAAGATGGAAGATCAGCTCATAAAAAGTGTTCCAGATAATTTCTTTACGGTTCTTACAAAGTATCGACAGAAACTATCTGAGCTGGATGCATATTATGAACAGCTGGCTATGATTGGTGATCTATTACAGTCTCAAGATGGACTGACTATTATCCATAATACAGAATCGTGGAATCGTTATGCACTCAGGACAGAACGACTGCATAACCATGTGCATTTGCTTAGAGAAAATATACTGCAGTTACGTGAACTGTATCAATCTCAGCAGGATGCACAACAGAATAAAATTATGTGTATATTGACAGTTGTGACAACCTTATTCCTGCCACTTACACTTTTGACCGGCTGGTATGGGATGAATTTTGTAAATATGCCTGAGCTGCAGTGGAAATACGGATATGTTGCAGTGATTGCAATTGCAGTAATTACAATTATTCTGGAACTCATTTATTTTAAAAAGAAAAAATTGTTGTAGGATAAGATTATCCGTAGAGAGTAAAAGATTTTTTTCAGAATTAGGTATTCATTAAAATAGGCTGCACACAATTTTGTATGCAGCCGAATCTATATGAAGAGGTGCCTTTTTCCTCTTTGGCAATGTTAGTTTTTGTTATATTTTTATAACCAGAAACGGTTGGAAAAGCATCCACGCATAACGGATACAATTCCCTGAAGGATCAGGAAAAATCCGATTACCCAGGCCATAGCTGCAATACTTGCAAATGGATGTGTGAAAGACAGAAAACCAATCACAGTCAGCAGGATTCCAAGTACCGTAAACCAGCCCCAGCCTCTTACTCCCAGTTTTTGAAGGTCAAAGGAATTAACCAGTTTGGTGATACCTGAAAAAATCAGCCACATTCCTAAAATAAAGGAGATTGTCATTGCTGTAAACCATCCATTTCCCAAAATGAATAAAGACATCAGTACGGTCAGAATGCCGTCAGCAAGAAACCAGCCAGATCCTGCCATATAATCATGACCGGCTGCAAATATCACTATATCTATAATGCCGGAAAACATCATGGCAACTCCAAAGATAATGGGAAGACCATAAAGAATTTCTCCGGGATTCCTCAAACATCCAATCCCGGTTATAATCAGAAAGATTCCGGCTAAAATCCATAATACTTTTGATGTCGTTTTACTCATATCAAAAACCTCTTTCCCAATTGTGTTTAGCTTTTAAAACAGGCAGGGGTTTTATTCCCTGCCCGTTTGAGATTAACCTTCAATGGCAATATAATGGGAGTTGTTTTCTACTGTCTTCTGCTCTTTTGGAACAGTAAAGGAAAGAATACCATTTTCAAATTTCGGATGGATGTCTTCTCTCTGAACATTATTTCCTACATAAAAGCTCCTGCTTACATTTCCGGCATAACGCTCTCGGCGGATATATTTTCCTTCCTTATCCTTTTCATCTTTATCAAGACCTTTTGCGGCACTTACCGTTACATAACCGTTTTCAAGCTGGATCTGAATCTCATCTTTCTTAAATCCCGGAAGATCAATGGCCACTTCGTAAGTGTTGTCTTTTTCCTTTACATCGGTCTTCATGATATGGGGAGCATGTTTCCCATACAATTTTTTATCGATGTCCGGAAAAGCAAAATCATCCATAAAATCATCAAATAAACTTTCTCCAAAAATATTAGGCATTAACATAAGTCATATCTCCTTTCATGACATAAACTAAAGTTTGCACTATCGGAGAAACCCGAAGTGTTGATTTATGAATATCAGGAAGAGAAATCATTTCCTCTTCCTTTGTTCTATGCGTAATATAACATATGAATTAGCACTCGTCAATAGAGAGTGCTAATAATTATGTGAAGATTTTGTGAATTATAAGAAATTATATGACTACTGATATTAGATCCAGCGGCATTGATTCCAAATGTTAATCATTATTTGAGCAGAAACAGAATGCCATGTTTCATGGGATTGGAAAAACAGACTGCGTGTGCTATACTTAACGGGATTAATATGATAATAAAGAGGCGATCATGATGATGAAAAAGAAAGAAATCCTGCAGAGCCTGTTGAAATTGGTGGTTATCGTATTTGCAGCCACCGTACTTGGGAAGATTTTTACAGGGCTTGGATTTCCAGAAACGAATATTGTTGTGATGTATCTTCTGGCTGTTCTTCTGGTTGCGAGATTTACATCAGGATATCAGTATGGGATTTTATCTGCAGTAGTTTCACTCCTATGTTACAATTATTTTTTTACGGAGCCCTATCATACGCTTGCAGTAAATGATCCCGGGTATCTGATTACTTTTTCCATTATGCTGACAACTTCCATTCTTACAAGTGCCCTGACAACAAAAGAAAAGCTTTTAACGGAAGAAGCAAATGAAAGAGGGAAAGAAAGCCAGATCTTATATATGCTTTCCAGTAAGTTGTCTGATGCGGCGGATATGGAAGCTGTTCTCAGAATTGCAGCAGAAAGTATCAGTCATCTGCTTCAGGTAAATGTCGGATGCATTTATGTTGGAAGGCAGTCTGAACCGATCTTCATCCAGCAGTCCGGAAAAGAGCAGATTCACAGAAGCGTGCCGGATGCAGATGAGATTCGGAAGAGATATACAAATCTTCGAACCGAATATCTGGAAGAAGAGGACACTTATGGGTACCCGGTCAACGGACGGGAGCATTTGCTGGCAGTTGTTAAAATTGATAAAACCGTAAATGAAGAACATCTGCAGGAAAAGAAAAAGTTACTGCATTCTATTATGGAGAATGTTTCCATGGCAATGGATCGGATTGAAGTAACGATAGAAAGAGTTCGTGACAGAGAAAGCATGGAACGAGAGAGAGAACGTGCGAATCTTTTGCGTGCAATCTCTCATGATCTCAGGACACCACTGTCGGGTATCATGGGGACATCGGAAATGCTGATGGATATGACTGACAAAGAAGACAGACGTCAGGAACTGCTTCAAGGTATTTATCAGGACGCAGACTGGCTGAAATCATTAGTGGAAAATATATTAAGCCTGACCAGGCTGCAGGATGGTAAAATTGTGATACAAAAAGAAATGGAAGCAATCGAAGAGGTGATTGGCTGTGCAGTTGCTCATGTGGAACGGAGCTTTCCGGAGCGGGAGATACAGGTAGAGATACCGGAAGAGTTCCGGCTAGTGCCGATGGATGCAAAGCTGATTGAGCAGGTAATTACCAATCTGTTGGACAATGCAGTGAAACACACAAGACCGCAGGAAGCCATTACTGTTTCTGCCAGTTACACAGAAGATGAACTACTGGTTTCTGTCCGGGACGAAGGAGAGGGAATTGCTGAAGCAGACGTTTCCAATCTATTTAAAATATTTTACACTTCCAAGACTCGTTCAGTTGATGTGAAAAGAGGAATCGGGCTGGGGCTTACGATCTGTGAGACGGTGGTAAATGCCCATGGCGGAACGATCATCGGGCGGAACCGGACGGATAGAAAGGGAGCAGAGTTTATCTTTACATTACCTCTCACGGAAGGAGGAAGAAAAATTGTTTAAAGAAAAAATACTGATTATAGAAGATGATGTACAGATACAGAATTTTATGGTTTATACACTGGAAAATGCAGGCTTTTCTGTGGAAGGTGCAGTAAATGGTAAAGATGGCATCTCCTATATGGTAAGGAAAAATGCAGATCTGATCTTATTGGATCTGGGCCTTCCGGATATGGATGGAATGGAAGTACTTCATAAAATCAGGGAGTGGTCAGAAGTTCCTATCATTATCGTTTCTGCAAGGGACCAGGACAAAGAAAAGGCATCGGCTTTGGATGATGGCGCGGATGACTACCTGACAAAACCTTTTTCTGCAACAGAGCTGATGGCCAGAATCCGGGTGGCACTGCGGCATTACTACCGTATGAATCATTCGGAATCAGAGGAAAGACCGGATGATACCGTATATGTAAATGGAGATCTGAAACTGGATAATGGCGCACATATTACCTATAAGGATGACAAGGAGATTCATCTGACCCCTCTGGAATATCAGCTGCTGCTTTTATTTATGCAGAATCCGGGGAAGGTACTTACCTACCATACGATTTTACGGAAGATATGGGGAGAAGGATACGGGGAAGATACGCAGGTACTTCGTTCTGTGATGGCTTCCACCCAAAGAAAAATCGAGCGAAATCCGGCAAAACCGGAGTATATAGAGACGGAAATAGGGATTGGATACCGAATGCGGGAGCATGAAGTCGTAAAATAAAAATAATTTTGGATGATAAAAGAGGATGTAAATCGAGCAGTAAAGATTTGCATCCTCTTTTTTCTCACACCATTTTTACACCATATGTCTGATCTCACAACTTCTTCACACATTCTGAAAAATCTCACAGGATTCTCACAGCCGGTGAACCTATTCCCACACCATTCCCACAGCAAAAAAGCTATACTGCAGGTACATAAGAAAAGGAGGAGAGCCAGATGACTGAGAAATTAGAAGACAGATGTAAAAGGCTGATCGTTCAGCATGAATATAAAGAATGTGAAAAAAAACTGGGAGAGGCAATGCTTCGGAATCCACATTCCGCAATCCCTCATAACCTGATGGGAATCCTGATGGAAAAGGAGAACAACCATGTTCTTGCAATGAAACATTTTCGCGCAGCTTATGCACTGGATCCGACTTATATTCCTGCACGTTATAACATGGAACAATATGGAACCATGTATCCTTCCGGAAGATGTGCCTATACAGAGGAAGATTGTCCGGTGCAGAATGATCCACAGTTTAAAGTGGTTTACGATGAACATCATGTAGGACATCTTGTAAGAAAATAGGAGGGTTGGATTATGGAAAAAAGGAATGGATGCACAGTGATTGCCGGATGCGGGCGTCTGGGTGCAAGCATAGCGGGAAAGCTTTCAGAAGAGAAAAAAGATGTAATGGTTCTTGATTGTGATAAAACGGCATTCCGAAAATTGCCATATTCTTATGGCGGACTGACGCTAACAGCCAGTGCGACAGATATGGAGAGACTAGAAGCTTTCGGTCTTGCAGATGCAGCAGCTTTTATTGCTGTTACTGATCATGATTGTGTGAATATCTGTGCGGCACAGATTGCAAAAGAGATGTTCCATATTCCGAAGGTTGTGGCAAGGATCTATGATGAAGAGAAGATTGCGCTGGTAAAAGAGATGGGGATAGATACGATCTGCCCGTCAGAACTGTCGGAGAAGGAAATTGCCAATTACATTGAAATCGGAGGTGGAACACATGTGGAATAAAAAGAAAGAACAAAAAAATATTCTGATCGTGGGAGGATTCCATAAAGCCAGATCCCTTGCTACTTCTTTGCTGAAAAAGGGATATCGTGTGACAGTAATTAATAAGGATTATGAAGCTTGTGAAAAACTTGCAGAAGTGAACAGGCTGAATGTTATTTTTGGAGACGGAAGCAAAAAGTTTATTTTAGAGGATGCAGCTGCCGGAAACTGCCAGGTGGCGATTGCCCTGACAGACAGTGACGAGAGTAATCTTGTCATCTGTGAAATGTGTAAACAGTTCTTTCATGTGAAGAAAACAGTGGCTCTTTTAAATGACCCATCGAAAACGAATTTTTTCTACCAGATGGGAATTGACCGGGTCGTCTGTGCGCTGAATATGATTACGAACATCATGGAGGAACAGGCAGTCATGGATGAGATGAGCAGGCTGATACCGGTTGACGAGGGAAGGATTCAGATTCTGGAACTGCCAATTCCGAAAAACTCGTCAGTTGCCGGGAAGAAATTATGGGAACTGAATCTTCCAAAGGAAGTGATTATCGGCTGTATCCTTCGGGGGGATCAGAGCCTGATCCCCAGAGGGGATACACGTATTACAGAAGGGGATGTGCTTCTGATCATTACTTCGGACAAGAGTAAACTTGACCAGATAAAGGAGTTGACGGAATATACACATCTACTCCAGTTCCCTGTGTTTGTTCTAACAGCATTTCCAAATCGCGCAGATCGTGGCCGGATACCAGAATGCCAGGGTTCTTTCCTGCCCCGATATTTACTTTTGTAATTTCAGGGCTGCCGTAGCTATCTGTGTTAGCCTTGTCTAACATTTCCATACCGGATACTCCGTATTTTCCTATTTCCATTGTTAGAGCAATCAGATCTTTTGCACCAAGGCTGTCATCCAGCGTGGCAGCCAGTGCTTTCTGAAGAAAATGCGTCAACTTCCTCATTGTCCGTTAACAGCGCGTTTGCGTGCTTAGAGTAGGCGGAAAGTCCTTTCAAACCGTAGGTAATTAACTCACGCAGAGAGCGGATGTCTTCATTTTCAGTAGAAAGAACACCGACAGTTCTGGCTTTTTCTTCCCAGCTGCCAGAGCCGGTCTATTTTGCAGCTTCAGGCAGAACAGATGGATTGGAAATTTGCTTTAGCAGAATTTCCTTTTCGGTCAGTGTAGCATGGATTCTTGATTCAATGCTCTCTTTATCAAAATTGGCGTTAGTAATGGTAGTAAACAGATTCAGGGTAACCAGGTGATTAATTTTGGCAGATATCTGCCTGCCTTCCTGACGCAGTACAGTCGTAACAGCCGAAATTCCTTTTGTAACATAGACCAACAGATCCTGCATGGCCGCTACGTCAGGTTTTTTTCCGCATACGCCGGACATAGTGCAGCCCTTGCATCCGGCAGTTTCCTGACACTGATAGCAAAACATTTTTTGTTCCATAATATACCTCCTGAAAAGCGATTAAAATTTGAAGTGATGTGGTTCTTTTCCATTTAGTCCAAAATTTTGCCGTTTATAGAAATGGTAACAACCTGCCAGGGAATGAATTTTCCGCTCGCCTGCAACGCTTTTTTTGCAGCTAATTCCAGTCCTTTGCAGCAGGGAACTTCCATGCGTACAATCGTTACGCTTTGAATGTTGTTATTTTGAATGATCTGGGTCAACTTTTCGCTGTAGTCGGTATTGTCAAGTTTTGGACAGCCGATAATCGTAATTTTTCCACGCATAAAATCCTCGTGCATTTTGGCATAGGCGTAAGCGGTGCAGTCAGCTGCAATTAACAATTTCGCATTGTCAAAATATGGTGCATCAGCCGGTACCAGCTTGATCTGGCATGGCCATTGTTCCAGATGGGATTCTGTCTGTACCAGGGCAGGAACAGGTGTCTCCTGAGAATGCTGAATCCGATGCATTTGACTGCCAGGGCAGCCTGTGTGGGGAACAGCGGAATGATTCTGTCCTGCTTTTTTTCTCATATTTTCCTGCACAGATTTTTCATCATAGGCTGCAGCTTCTCGCTCCACAAAGGAAATAGCGCCTGTCGGGCAGGTTGGCAGACAATCTCCCAGACCATCGCAATAATCATCTCTCAAAAGAGCTGCCTTTCCGTTTATCATGCCGATTGCACCCTCGTGACAAGCTTCAGCACACGCGCCGCATCCGTTACATTTTTTTTCATCTATTTGGATAATTCTTCGAATCATGTTATACCATCCTTTCTCTTGTCTTTCTGGGGATAGTATATTATAATTAAAAATGAATATCTGTTGTTATAACAACGAAAGGATAGAAAAAATGAAATTATCTGATATGCAGCTATTCCGTGGTTTAAAAGAAGATGATATTTCTTCGCTATTAAGCTGCCTGAATGGTGTCAAACGCAATTATAAAAAAGGAGAAATTATTCTTTCAGAAGGAAGTATTACAGAAAATATTGGCATCGTGTTGTCTGGTATGGCAATGATATCCTGTAACGATATCTGGGGAAATACAAGCATTTTAGGAAACGTTGCGCCTGGTTCTGTATTTGCTGAGGTATATGCCTGTATTCCAGGACAGCCGATGCTGGTTACAGTGTCCGCTGTGGAAGATACCTCGGTGCTGTTTCTGAATGTAGGGCGAGTTCTGGTTACCTGTACAAACGCCTGTCCCTTTCATACAAACATTGTACGAAATCTGCTGACTGTATGTGCGTATAAAAGTCTGCAGATTTCACAAAGGGTGCTGCACACCAGTTCCAAATCGATACGGGGGCGATTGATGTCTTACTTTTCAGAATGTGCCAAACATATCGGAAGCAATTCTTTTCTGATTCCATATAACCGTCAGCAGCTGGCAGATTACCTGAATGTTGACCGCAGCACGATGTGCAACGAGCTTTCTAAAATGCAGAAAGAGGGCATAATTGAATACAAAAAAAATCGTATTTTGCTCAAAGACTAAGAGGTAAGGTTTGGGAAGATCTATCGTCAGGCTTCTGACTGGGATATGGGGGAAGAGGGAAGCGATTTGCAGCAAGAGCAAGCTGCAAATCGGGATAATATTAAAAAAGGAAATTTAAATAACTTCTTCAGCGCGCCGCAAAGCTGCTGTAATATTTGGGCAGAAGTTATTTGATCCAACCAGTTCTACAAAGCCGGCTTTTGTCATGACCTTCATGGGCTGTTCATTGACATGAGAGAACACAACCGTAATATTTTTCGACTTGCAGAATGCAACAAGATCTTGAAGCGCATTTAGGGCTGTGCTGTCCAGTGCAGGAACGCCTGTCATACGAAGAACAAGACACGTAGTAAATTCTTTTACAATGATTTTTTCGATAATGTCTGCAGCGCCAAAGAAAAGAGGACCTGAAATATTGTAAACACGGATTTCACGGGGAAGTTTCTTCATTTCTCTGTCGCTTTCCTGCGTATCGTCTTCATCGTCGATATAAGTCCAGCTGTCTGCACGTGTTTCTTCGCTCATACGTTTAATGAAGAGAAGACAGGCAAGAACCATTCCAATTTCGATTGCTACAACAAGGTCAAATACAACGGTCAAAATAAAGGTAGTAAAGAGAACGATAATATCGCTTTTAGGAGCAGTTTTTACCAAACGTACGAACGTGCGCCATTGACACATATTGTATGCAACAATAAATAAAATAGCGGCAATTGTTGGCATCGGAATCATTCCGGCATATGGCATCAAAAGCACAAGAACAATAACGAGTGTAATAGAATGAACCATTCCGGCAACAGGTGTGCGTCCGCCGTTTTTGATGTTAGCAGCAGTACGGGCGATGGCGCCGGTTGCAGGAATGCCGCCAAACAGAGCAGAAGCAATATTGCCGGCGCCTTGTGCAATCAGTTCCATATCAGAACGATGCTTGCCGCCGATCATTCCATCTGCGACAACGCAGGAAAGCAAAGATTCAATCGCTGCAAGCACTGCAATGATAAACGCATTTGGTATGGCAGCAGCAACGGAATCCATAGTAATTGCCGGCAGATGGAACGAAGGGAGAGCGTTGCTGATGGTATACAGATTCCCAATTGTAGATACTTTTAACGGTAAGAATTGTACCATGAAAATACCGGCAATCACAGCAAGCAGGGAACCAGGTATCCGTTTAAAAACCATTGGAGAAATGATTAGGACTGCTAGACTTACAAGGCCGACTATGACGGCATCCAGATTGACGGAAGCAAGATTTCCTATAAATGCAGACAGCTTCTCCATGGTTTCAATCGGTTTTATCCCTGCCGGATAAGTAATTCCGAAAAAGTCTTTTAGCTGTCCAATGACAATGGTAACGGCAATGCCAGAAGTAAAACCGGTAGTAATCGTAAATGGAATGAATTTGATTAAACTTCCAAAGCGGCAAAGTCCCATGATTACGAGAAAAATACCTGCAAGGATGGTTGCAAGAGCAAGTCCATCCATTCCTTCTTTTGCAACGATGCCAGCGACAATGGTAGCGAATGCCGCAGTGGGGCCTGCAATCTGCACGTTGCTTCCGCCAAGCGCAGAAATAATAAATCCGGCAACGATTGCTGTGAAGATACCAGCCTCTGGACCAACACCGGAAGCAAGGGCCAGGGCGATGGAAAGAGGAAGGGCAATAATTGCAACAATAATGCCAGCGGTTACGTCTTTTATAAATTGCGCACCGCTGTAAGAGTTCAAAGATGTAAGCAACATCGGCTTTAATGAGTTCATTTTTTCTCTCCTAATAAGTTAATAACTGCAAAACGCATCTATTATAGCACAGTCCGATGGCCAACGGGAAAGAAAATCCGTATGCATTGATTTATATACAAGATATAGACGGGAGAATTATCAGACAATAGATTAAAAAAATTAGAAAAGTTGTTCTTCCATTTTAGTTCTATATGGAGTATTATAGGTGTACAGTACAATATCTTGTGATAGAGACAAGCAGAAAACAATATATAGTTGTAAAAAGCGGTCTTGAGAAAGCCTGATAAACTGGCAGAAACCGCGTGAAATCAAGAGAAAAGGGGCAGAGAACAGGATGGACGTAAAGATAAATATCATCAAAAGAAATGGCAAAGAAGTTGATTTTGATGTTACAAAGATCACAAATGCAATCCGTAAGGCAAACAATGAGATTGATAAACTTCACAGATTAAACGAATATCAGATTGAAGCAATTGGAGATATGATTGCACAGGAAGTCAGCCGCTCGACCCACGCGGTCAATGTGGAAGATATTCAGGACATGGTAGAGACGGGAATCATGAGTATGCGCGGATATGAGGTTGCGCAGAAATATGTGCGTTACCGCTATAAAAGAGAGCTTTCCCGTAAGTCTAATACCACAGACAATGGAATTTTAGCGCTTCTGGATCATATCAATGAAGAAGTAAAACAGGAAAATTCCAATAAAAACCCAGTAATCAACTCTACACAAAGAGATTACATGGCTGGGGAGGTAAGTAAGGATCTTTCCAAACGGGTACTCCTTCCGGAAGAGATTGTAAAGGCCCATGAAGAAGGAATCATTCACTTCCATGATACCGATTACTATGCGCAAAGAGAGCATAACTGTGATTTGATCAATCTGGAAGATATGCTTCAGAATGGTACAGTGATTAGTGAAACCATGATTGAAAAGCCTCACAGCTTTTTTACCGCGTGCAATGTAACAACACAGATAGTTGCACAGGTTGCCAGCAACCAGTACGGCGGGCAGTCCTTTACTCTGGCTCATCTGGCGCCGTTTGTAGATGTCAGCCGGCAAAAGATCCGCAAGAACATTATTGCAGAGCGCACAGAATGCGGCGAAAAGTTAGATGAGGAAATCATCAGGAAAGTTACGGAACGCCGTTTGAGAGAAGAGATTAAGAGCGGTATCCAGACAATCCAATATCAGCTGATTACATTGATGACCTGTAACGGCCAGGCGCCATTTGTAACGATGTTTATGTATCTGGACGAAGTTCCAGAGGGCCAGACCAGAGATGACCTTGCAATTATCATTGAGGAAGTGTTAATTCAGCGTATGCAGGGCGTTAAAAACGAAAAAGGCGTCTGGATTACACCGGCCTTCCCGAAGCTGATTTACGTACTGGACGAGGACAATATTACAGAAGGCGCTCCATACTGGCATTTAACAGAGCTGGCGGCAAAGTGTACAGCAAAGCGCATGGTTCCGGACTATATCTCTGCAAAGATCATGAAACAACTGAAAAAGGGCTGCGTATATACCTGTATGGGCTGCCGCTCTTTCCTTACAGTGGAAGAGTCCCAGAAGAATCCGGATGGAAGCTACAAGTTTTACGGGCGTTTTAACCAGGGGGTTGTAACAATCAACTTAGTTGATGTGGCTTGTTCTTCAGAAGGCGATTTTGACAAGTTCTGGGAGATTTTAGAGGAACGTCTGGAATTGTGCCATAGAGCGCTGCGCTGCAGGCATGAACGTTTGCTTGGGACCGTATCCGACGTTGCTCCAATCCTGTGGCAGAACGGTGCGCTGGCGCGTTTAAAAAAAGGCGAGACAATCGACAAGCTGCTGTTTAATGGATATTCTACAATTTCACTTGGTTATGCAGGATTGCATGAAATGTGCGTAAGAATGTATGGCGTATCCCATACGCATCCAGGGGCAAGAGAATTTGCATTACAGGTAATGCAGAAATTAAACGATAAATGTGAAGAATGGAAAGCGGCAGAAAACATCAGCTATTCGGTATATGGAACTCCAATGGAGTCAACAACCTATAAGTTTTCTAAGTGCTTACAGAAGAGATTTGGCGTCATTGAAGGCGTTACAGATAAGAACTACATTACCAACAGTTATCACGTACACGTATCTGAAGAAATCAACGCGTTTGATAAGCTGAAATTCGAAGCGGACTTCCAGAAACTGTCTCCAGGAGGAGCAATCAGCTATGTAGAAGTTCCAAATATGCAGAACAATATTCCAGCAGTTTTGTCCGTTATGAGATTTATTTATGACAACATTATGTATGCGGAATTGAATACAAAGAGCGACTATTGTGAGTGCTGCGGGTATGACGGAGAAATCTTAATCAAAGAAGATGAGAATGGGAAATTGATCTGGGAGTGCCCAAACTGCGGAAATCGTGATCAAGATAAGATGTCTGTAGCACGCAGAACTTGTGGTTATATTGGAACCCAGTTCTGGAACCAGGGACGTACCCAGGAAATTAAGGACAGAGTTCTGCATTTATAAAAGAAAGAATTTGTTTTAAAATTCAAAAGAACAGTAGATTATCTGCTGTGCTGTCTTTTTATACCAGTCAAAAGGAGGAAAAGCACTATGAATTATGCCAATATTAAAAATTGTGATATCGCGGATGGTCCAGGATGCAGAGTAAGTCTCTTTGTAAGCGGCTGCCGTCACCATTGCAAAGGATGTTTCAATGCGGAAACCTGGGATTTTGATTTTGGAGATTTATATACACAGGAAGTAGAAGATCGGATTATCGAACTGCTGAAGCCGGACTACATTCAAGGATTTACGCTTTTGGGCGGAGAACCATTTGAACCGGAAAACCAGGCAGTGCTGGTAAACCTGCTTCGCAGAATTAAGGAAACGTATCCAAAGAAGGATATCTGGTGCTATTCCGGATATCTGTACGATGCAGATATGATCGAAGGAGGCAGGATCTTTACGGATGTGACAAAAGAAATGCTTTCTTATATTGATGTTCTGGTAGATGGCGAATTTATCCTTGAGAAAAAGGATATTACACTTCAATTCAGGGGAAGCAGCAACCAGAGAATTGTGACCAGAGATCAGTTTATGATATAGAGAAATAATAAGGGAGGAGGGATGGTAGTATGTCGATGATAAAAGTAGAAAACCTTACGTTTTCTTATCCTTCCAGTTACGACCTGATATTTGACAAAGTTCGCTTTCAAATTGACACGGATTGGAAACTTGGCTTTGTGGGAAGAAACGGAAGAGGAAAAACGACGTTTTTAAACCTGCTTCTTGGAAAATATGAATACAGCGGAACGATCAGCAGCAGCGTACAATTCGATTACTTTCCATATCCGGTTGCAGAGAAAACCAGACCGACGGAGGAAATTCTGCAGGAAATCTGCCCGTTAGCAGAGACGTGGGAAATCCTGCGGGAATTTTCTTATCTGGATATTGCGGCAGAGGTATTGTGGAGGCCATTTGAAACTCTTTCGAACGGAGAACAGACAAAGGTTCTGCTTGTGGCACTGTTCTTGAATGAAGGACATTTTCTGCTCATTGACGAGCCGACCAATCATCTGGATGCCCAGGCGCGTAAAAAAGTATCCGAATATCTGGGAAAGAAGAAAGGGTTTATTCTGGTGTCCCATGACCGGCGGTTTTTAGATGGCTGTGTGGATCATATATTGTCGTTAAACAAAACAAATATAGAAGTGCAGAAAGGGACTTTTTCATCCTGGATGGAGAATTTTGAACGTCAGCAGGAATCGGAATCTGTCCAGAATGAAAAACTGAAAAAAGAAATTTACCGTTTACAGAAATCAGCAAAACGATCTGCAGACTGGTCAAAACAGACGGAAGCGTCCAAATATGGAAATGGGCCGGTTGACAGAGGATTTATTGGCCATAAAGCGGCAAAAATGATGAAGCGTTCAAAAACAACAGAGGAAAGACAGAAAAGAGCTATTGAACAAAAATCATCATTGCTGAAAAATACAGAAACAGCAGACGCATTAAAGATACAGCCTCTTTCATACCATGCTGAGGTGCTGGCGTCATTTTCTGAAGCGGCTGCAATTTATGACGGCTGCCAGATTGGAAACGGCACGTCATTTTGCATCCATAAAGGAGAGCGTATTTTCATTGATGGAACAAATGGAAGTGGTAAGAGCAGCCTGCTTAAGCTGTTATTAAATTACCCCATACAGCATACTGGAACGGTAACCACAGGTTCGGGCCTTGTGATTTCCTATGTTCCCCAGGACGCGTCTTATTTAGCGGGAACATTATCAGAATTTGCGGAGAGAAACAGTCTTGATGAAAGTCTGTTTAAAGCGGTTCTTCGAAAAATGGATTTTGAGCGGGTGCAGTTTGAAAAAGATATGAAAGATTTTTCAGGGGGACAAAAGAAAAAGGTGCTTCTTGCAAAAAGCCTCTGTGAGCAGGCACATCTGTATGTATGGGATGAACCTCTTAATTTTATTGATGTTTATTCGCGAATTCAGATTGAACAGTTGATACGGCAATGTTCGCCAACCATGCTTTTGGTCGAACATGACCGCGCATTTCGGGAAGCAGTTGCGACGAAGGTAATTACCCTGTAAAATGCAGTATGGCGCATAGGGGAGATCCCCATATGCGCCATCTGTGTCAATTAAATGTCAAACTCAAAGTATTTGATAACATTGTTGTAAGAAATGCCTTTGACAATCTCTTCCAGAGCCTTCATGTCAGCTGGATATTCTCCGTTGTCTACCCATCCGCCGATTAAGTCGCAGAGGATTCTGCGGAAGTATTCGTGTCTGGTGTAGGATAAGAAGCTTCTGGAGTCGGTCAGCATACCTACAAAGTTGCCCAGGCAGCCTAAGTTTGCAAGGCTGATCATCTGGTCTCTCATGCCGGTCTTGTGATCATTGAACCACCATGCGGAGCCTTGCTGGATGCGGCCTGCAGGAGCGCCCTGGAAACAGCCCAAGATAGTGCCGATAGCAGCATTATCATTTGGATTTAAGGAGTAGAGAATGGTCTTTGGAACTTCGCCGGTTGCGCTTAATGCATTTAAGAAGTCTGCCATCTGAGCGCTTGGAGCGTAGTTGTTGATGCAGTCAAATCCGGTATCAGGGCCAAGCTTTTCAAACATCATAGCGTTGTTGTCACGCTTGCAGCCATAATGGAGCTGCATAATCCAGCCCATGCGGTTGTATTCTTTTGCAATAAACAGCATAAATGCGGTTTTATATTTTAATTCCTCTTCTCTGGTAACAGCCTGTCCGCTTAAAGCCTTTGCAATGATTGCGTCTGCCTCAGCGTCAGAAGCTGGCTGGTACATCACATACTCTAATGCATGGTCGGAAACCTTGCAGCCTCTTTCCGCAAAGTAAGCCATACGAACCTTTAATGCTTCTTTTAAGGATGCGAAATCTTTGATCTCCACGCCGCTTACCTGGGATAACTGGGCAATGTAATCAGCATAAGTGGTCTTTTCTACATTCAGAGCCTTGTCCGGACGCCATGCAGGAAGAACCTTGATATCCTTGCAGCTTTCATCGGCAGCGATTTTCTCATGCCACTCTAAAGTGTCAACCGGATCATCTGTGGTGCAGATTAATTTTACGTTATAGTGACGGATTAAGCCGCGGACAGTCATGGAAGGATCGTTTTGCAGCTTGTCATTGCACAGATTCCATACTTCTTCAGCAGTATCGCCGTTTAAGTAGCCTTCATATCCAAAATATCTGCGAAGCTCTAAATGGCTCCAGTGGTACAGTGGGTTGCCAATCAGTTTTGGCATGGTTTCTGCCCATTTCTGGAATTTTTCCCTGTCAGAAGCATCTCCAGTAATATATTTTTCATCTACGCCGTTGGAACGCATCTGGCGCCATTTGTAATGGTCGCCGCCCAGCCATACCTGGGTAATGTTGTCAAACTTTCTATCTTCATAAATTTCCTGCGGATTGATGTGGCAGTGGTAGTCTACAATTGGCATAACCTCCGCATAATCGTGATACAAGGTTTTTGCCATGTCGGTAGACAGTAAAAAATCTTTGTCCATAAATGGTTTCATAGTTAAATCCTCCTTGTTATAAAATTATGATGCCAGAAGGGAACCGTGTTGTTTCTGACATCAAAAATTTGTGGTTCCTCGTTTGATTATGTCAGCAGAAATGGTAGTTTTGGCGGGCACGTTTGAGCCGTCAAACACCCCCATTAATGTATTGACCGTAGTAATGCATAACGCTTCCACCTTGCTGTCAATAGAAGTCAGCTCTGGATAAGAGCACTGCGCAAGAATCGAATTGTTATAGCCGATGATGGAAAGCGAGTCTGGAATCGAAATCTGCTCCTGATGGGCAAATTTAACTGCGCCTGCTGCAAGGGAATCGTCAGAAGTCAGAATTCCGTCAAATACTAATCCCTTATTGTAGAGTTTATGACAGAGAGCCTGAGCGCTTGCAACATCTTTCGGACACTGGCAGATATATTCCTCTCGAACAGGAAGTCCTGCTGCGCACAGAGCATCTTTGTACCCCTGGAGTTTGTTGCATCCGCTGTATGACTGGCTGCTGTACAGATAGAGAAGATTCTGGACGCCGGAACGAATCAGACTGGAAGAAGCTTCGTAGGTAGCGGTTCGGTCATCGCAGAGGGTAGAGTAGATATTTTCTCCTTCTAAATAGCCGTTGACCAGCATAATGGGAAGGGACTTTGCCGCATCAATCAGATATCCATTGTCTTTTGGCTTCATTTCTACAAATTTTGATCCGGCTAAGATAATTGCGTCTACCCGTTTGGAACGGAGCAGGTCAAAATACTTCTGCTTTGTCTCTAAATCTGTGCCGGTACAGCAGAGAATGGAATCGTATCCTCTGCTTCGGAGTTCCCGCTCCAAAAAGTAAATGGCATTGGCAAGGTATAAATCAGAAGAATCTGAGCACATGATCCCAATGGTCTTGATGGTATTCAGCCCCAGTCCGCGGGCAAAAATGTTTGGAGTATATCCAAGCTCGTCCATAACAGAAAGCACCTTGCTGCGCGTTTTTTCACTAACATTGGGATTGCCGTTTAATACGCGGGAAACGGTAGCAATGGAAACCTGCGCTTTTTTTGATACATCATAAATATTCATGCCGATACCTCTCAATAACCAAATGGCTGTAAGTGCTTACAACCTATTGCCATTATACATATATTTCACAAAGAATGCAACCGGTTTTATTTTATTATTGACTTTTTGGTTGAAATTTTGTAAAATAATTGTAAGCACTTACAATCTGAAAATACTTTTGAAAATTCAATATTTAAGGAGATAAGGGATATGCAGGATTTTGTCAAAATTAATGAGAATGATAACGTTGCCGTTGCTCTGCGCCCCATTGCAAAAGGAGAGACGCTGCAGGTAGGCGATGCGCAGGTAACCACATTAGAAGAGATTCCCCAGGGACATAAGTTTGCATTAAAAGCGATTGGAGAAGGAGAAGACGTTATCAAATACGGATTCCGGATCGGCCATGCCAAAGAAGCAATCCAGAAAGGCCAGTGGGTTCATGTCCACAATATTAAGACAGCGTTGGGAGATCTGCTTTCTTATACATACGAACCTGTAGATTCTGCGTTAGAGGAGACCAGCCATGCATATTTCGACGGATACCGCCGCGCTGACGGCAAAGTAGGAGTCCGCAATGAAATCTGGATTATTCCTACTGTAGGATGCGTAAACTCCATTGCAAAAGCCCTGGAAAAGAAGGCCCAGAAATTTGTGGGCGGCAATATTGAAGAGGTTATTGCATTCCCTCATCCTTACGGATGTTCTCAGATGGGCGATGACCAGGAAAATACCAGAAAAGCTCTGGCGGATATGATCCATCACCCAAATGCAGGCGGCGTTCTGGTGCTGGGACTTGGCTGTGAAAACAGCAATATTCCGGTACTGATGGACTACATTGGAGAATATGACCCGCAGAGAGTGAAGTTTTTACAGTGCCAGGACGTAGAAGACGAGCAGGAAGCGGCAATGGCCCTGTTAGAAGAACTGGCTGCTTATGCAGGAGCGTTTTCCAGAGAAAAAATTGACGCCAGCGAACTGATTATCGGTATGAAATGCGGCGGTTCTGACGGTCTGTCCGGTATTACGGCCAATCCGGTGGTGGGAGCGTTTTCCGACCTTCTGGTATCCAAAGGAGGAACCACGATTTTGACAGAAGTGCCGGAGATGTTTGGCGCAGAAACCATACTGATGAACCGCTGCGAGACTCCGGAGCTTTTTGATAAAACAGTAAATTTAATTAATGATTTTAAGAATTATTTTACGCGCCATGACCAGACTATCTATGAGAATCCTTCTCCTGGAAACAAAAAAGGAGGAATTTCCACTCTGGAAGACAAGTCTCTGGGCTGTACCCAGAAGTCCGGAAGCGCTCCGGTAAAAGGCGTATTGGCATACACCGAGCAGGTTCAGAATAAGGGTCTGAATCTCCTTTCTGCACCTGGCAATGATTTGGTGGCTTCTACTGCATTAGCGCTGTCCGGCGCCCATATCGTATTGTTTACGACCGGAAGGGGAACGCCGTTTGCTTCTCCGGTACCAACCGTAAAGATTTCCAGCAACTCGAAACTGGCCGGTCATAAAGACAACTGGATTGATTTCAATGCGGGACGCATGGTAGAAGACATGAGCAAAGAAGAACTGGCTCAGAAAATGTTTGATTACGTATTGGAAGTGGCTTCCGGCAGAAAGGTAAAAGCAGAAGAAGCCGGATTCCATGATATGGCAATTTTTAAACAGGGAGTTACGTTATAAGGAAACTGTTATATGAAATAGGGTTGAAATTTTCCGGCGGTTCCTGTAATATATCGTATATACGAATGCGAATCGCAAATGCCATTAAATGGAGGAACCCTTACAATGAAGCTTAACCGTACAACTTTACGCGCGGTACAAATATTAAAACTGGTGTCTAAACGGCCGGAAGGGATTACGCTGGACGAAATCTGTGAAGAACTGGGACTTCCCAAAACCAGCGCTTACGATATTGTTATCACATTGGTGGAAACCGGTATGATCCATGTGTCCAGAGGGCAGAAGCAGCAGTATCGGATTGGACTGACTGCATACCGGATTGGAATCAATTATACCAATAATTTAGACTACATCCGGACCATTGAGCCGGTTTTAAAAGAATTTTCCAACCAGGTGGGGAAAACCGTGTTTTTTGGAGTCCGATCCGACGATGAAATTGTGTATCTGTGCAAATTCGAACCGGAAAATCCGATTATTACCACTGCTACAGTGGGAACGAAGAATCCTCTGTACTGCACCTCTCTGGGGAAAGCGATCCTGGCTTTTACGGAAGAATCGTTAAGAGATGAAATTATTGATAAGATTGCGTTTGTAAAAAAGACGGAACGGACCCTGACGACAAAGGCTGCCTTAAAAAAAGAGCTGGAACAGATAGCCAAGAGGGGGTACGCGCTGGATGCCAGGGAAGCAGAAGAGCATATGGAGTGTGTGGGAGCGCCGGTATTTGACCGCGACGGCAATGTGTTTGGAGCCATCAGCGTATCCAGTCTCTATAAGCCTACAGAAGACTATGAAGCCCTGGGACGGGCAGTTCGGGAAAAGGCAAAAGAGGTATCAAAATTAATGGGATTTTTAGGGAAAATCTAATCGTTTCCTGTTGACAAATCCGTGGGAAACGATTAGAATAGCAATATAGAATTGCAAATGCGACTATGAATCGCATATGCGAATAAAATGAGGCGTAAAACGCAAAAGAGAGAGAAGGAGATTACCATGAAAAAAGAGCAGGTTTTAGCAAGATTGAAAGAAGACTGCCTGGTAGCCGTTGTTCGTGCAAAGAACTTAGAGCAGGGCGAGAAAGTAGTTGATGCAATTATTGCAGGCGGCATCAATTTCATTGAAATTACCATGACTATGGATGAAGGCAACCCTGTTGAGTTTATTAAGCTGATGGCAGACAAGTACAAAGATAACGAGAAGGTTGTAATCGGCGCTGGTACCGTTCTGGATCCAGAGACTGCAAGACAGGTTATCCTGGCTGGCGCAAACTACGTAGTAAGCCCAAGCTTAAACGTAGAGACCATCAAGCTGTGCAACCGGTACAGAGTTCCAATGCTTCCAGGCGTTATGACTCCAACCGAAGCAGTAACTGCATTAGAGGCAGGATGCGACATTATCAAGATTTTCCCAGGTAATATTGTTGGACCGGCAGCTATCAGCTCCTTTAAGGGACCTCTGCCACAGGGCGAATTTATGCCATCCGGCGGTGTTGACGTTGATAACGTTGATAAATGGATCCATGCAGGCGCATACGCAGTTGGTACCGGAAGCAGCCTGACCAAGGGCGCTAAGACCGGCGACTTCGAGGCAGTAACTAAGAAGGCTCAGGAGTTCGTAGCAGCAGTAGCAGCAGCACGCAAATAAAAATTTCCGAATTAAATATAAGTATAAGGAGAAATGTTAAAATGGCAAAGATTGTAACCATGGGCGAGATCATGTTAAGATTATCTACCCCAAATAACGAAAAGTTTATCCAGGCAGATGAATTTGATATCAACTACGGCGGCGGCGAAGCAAACGTAGCAGTTTCTCTGGCTAACTATGGCCATGACGCTGAATTTGTTACCGCAGTACCGGCTAACCCCATTGGTGAGTGCGCAGTAGCAGCTTTAAGAAAGTACAACGTAGGCACAAAGCACATCGCAAGAAGCGGCGAGAGACTTGGTATCTACTACTTAGAAACCGGTTCTGCAATGAGAGCTTCCAATGTTGTTTACGACAGAGCTCATTCTTCCATTGCAACTGCAACTGCTGACGAATTTGACTTTGATGAGATTTTTGCAGACGCTGACTGGTTCCACTTTACCGGTATTACTCCAGCTGTCAGCGATTCCGCAGCTGAACTGACCGAGAAGGCTCTTCAGGCAGCTAAGAAGCATGGCGTTACCGTTTCTGTTGACTTAAACTTCCGTAAGAAATTATGGTCTTCTGAGAAGGCACAGAAGGTTATGACCAACTTAATGCAGTACGTAGATGTCTGCATCGGCAACGAAGAAGACGCTGAGAAGGTTCTTGGATTTAAGCCAGGCAACACAGATGTTACTTCCGGCGAGCTGGAGTTAGCAGGCTATGTTGACATCTTCAATCAGATGGCTGATAAGTTTGGCTTCAAGTATATCATCAGCTCCTTACGTGAGAGCTACTCTGCATCCAACAATGGCTGGTCTGCCTGCATTATGGACGGCAAGACCCGTGAGTTCTATCATTCCAGAAAGTACTCCATCACTCCTATCGTAGACCGTGTAGGCGGCGGCGATTCTTTCGCAGCTGGCTTAATCTGCGGACTGGCAGACGGAAAAGATATGAAGGCAGCTCTGGAGTTTGCAGTAGCAGCTTCTGCATTAAAGCATACCATCCCTGGAGACTTCAACCTGGTTACCCGTGCAGATGTTGACAATCTGGCTGGCGGAGACGGTTCTGGACGTGTACAGAGATAATCAAAACAAGTAACTTTCTGCTTAAGGGCAGAAGGCGTGTGAGCTTAAGCGGCCGGTTCCCTTTAGGAGTTGGCCGCTTTTTAAATGGGAGGAATATTCTATGAGTGAGAATGCAGGAAGAACGTTTGATTTGGTAACCTTAGGACAGCTTCTTTTGCGCTTGTCCCCGCCAAATAATGAGCGTCTGATGCGATGTGATGTTTTTGAAAAACAGGTGGGCGGAGCAGAACTGAATGTAGCGGTAGGAGTTTCTTTGCTGGGACTTCATACCGGTATTATTTCCAAGATCCCTTCTCACGATATTGGAAGCTTTATGAAAGGAAAGATCCGGTCCTATGGGGTCAGCGATGACTTTTTCATTTATGACAAATCGCCGTCTGCCAGAGTGGGAATCTACTATTATGAAAACGGCGCATATCCCAGAAAGCCGAAGGTAATTTACGACAGAGCCAACAGCTCTTTTTATTCAATAAAAATTGACGAGATTCCGGAAGAAGTATACAGCGCCACAAAATGTTTCCATACCAGCGGCATTACGCTGGCATTAAATCCTCAGATCCGGAAAACGGCAATTGAGATGATTAAACGTTTTAAAGAAGCTGGAACTCTGGTTTCCTTTGACGTTAACTTCCGCGGCAACCTCTGGACCGGAGCGGAAGCAAAGGAGTGTATCGAGCAGATTCTGCCATATGTAGACATTTTCTTCTGTTCAGAAGATACGGCCAGACTGACCTTTTTAAAGACGGGAACTGCCAAAGAAATGATGAAGAGTTTTGCCAGAGAATATCCGATTTCCATTGTTGCGTCTACGCAGCGAACAGTTCACAGCCCGAAGCGCCACAGCTTTGGATCCATTATTTACGATGCGGCCAGAGATGAGTTTTATGAAGAAGAACCATACCGAGATATTGAGGTAGTCGATCGGGTCGGAAGCGGAGATGCTTATATTTCCGGCGCTCTTTACGGGCTGCTGTCCAGCGGCGGCGACTGTGCAAAGGCAGTCAGCTACGGCAATGCTGCCAGCGCAGTAAAGAACACCATCCCAGGCGATCTGCCTTCATCCAATCTGGAGGAAATAGAGACCATTATTAAAGCCCATCATTCAAAAGGGCCTCAGCTTGAAATGGCCAGATAATCAGTTATGAGAACGGAAGAATTAAAACAAGGAGTGCGGGACGGAATGCCTATTTGTCTGGGGTATTTCAGCGTATCCGCAGCTTATGGAATGACGGCGGTCCTTTCTGGACTGCCGCTTTCTGCCGCAGTTGTGATTTCCTTAACCAATCTGACCAGTGCAGGACAGTTTGCGGGAACCAATCTGATACTGGCAGGCGGGACCTATGCGGAACTGATCATCAGTATGCTGATTATTAACAGCCGTTATTTCCTGATGTCCCTTTCCATGTCCCAGAAGGTAGAAGAAAAAATGTCGTGGATAAGGCGGTTTGCTGTGTCCTTTGGCATTACGGATGAGATTTTTGCAGTTTCCATGCAGAGAAAAGGCCCTTTGTCGGCTCCTTATCTGGCGGGACTGATTGCAGGCCCATTGATCGGATGGACAGGGGGGACTCTTGCCGGAGGAGCGCTGACAAAACTTCTGCCGGTCAGCGTATCCAATGCGCTGGGAATCGCCCTTTACGGGATGTTTATTGCAGTGGTTGTGCCTGCGGCAAAAAAGAATCGTGCGGTGCTGTTTACAGCAGCTTTTGCGGTAACTTTAAGTACGATCTGCTATTATACGCCGTCTCTATCCTTTTTGTCGGGAGGATGGAGCGTTATCCTGATTACCATAATCGCAAGCGGGGCGGCAGCGCTGCTATTCCCCATTGCTGAGGAAGAGGAGGAAAGGACATGAGCGGACAAATAAGCGGAGCAGAAGGAATCCCATTGCCGTATCTGGTTATCTGTATGGGAATCATGGCAGGGACGACATATCTGATTCGGGTAATTCCCATGGCAGTATTCCGGAAGAAGATTACCAACCGGTTTCTCCGGTCCTTTTTAAGCTATATGCCTTATGCAGTACTTTCTGCAATGACCTTTCCGGCAATTTTATACTGTACCGGTTCGGTGCCAAGCGCAGCTGCAGGATGCGGGGCGGCAGTAATACTGGCATATCTGGATAAGGGGCTGCTGACAGTAGCGGTAGGAGCGGCAGCGACTGTTCTGCTGGCATCGGGGATAGGCTTTTAATACCATACAGAGAAAGATAGAAAAAACGGAAGGTTCTTGGGGAATCCTTCCGTTTTGCGGTTCATCCATTCTGTTTTTCATTTTCACATTCAGAAAAGTCAGGTACATCGTCTTCCCCATCCTGCCGGATTTCGATAATGTCTTCTACGGGACACTTTAAAATGTTGCAAAGCACATCCAGGGTATGGGTGGAAACGTACATATTTTTCTTTAAACGGCCAATCTGTCCGGCGCTGATACCATAATATTTAATTAGGCGGTATTGGGTAACGCCTTTTGCCTTCATCGTTTCCCACAGCCTGTCATATGTTACCATGTCTATCACCTCTACCACTATTAAACAGTGGCAGGGCGATTTTGCATACTATCCATAATTGGTTAAGAGACGACAGAAAACGACGAAAGCTTTAAAGAAATTAGTTGCCGCATTCAATGCTGATTTCGTTAAAACGCTCCAGTAAACAATCAATGGTAAGAGAACGTTTGTCTTTGCCGGAAGCGTCAATGACTGCATGGCCCTGATGCATCATCAGAAGCCGGTCGCCGTATTCTACGGCATACCGCAGATTGTGGGTAACCATAATGGTAGTGAGTTCTTTTTCGCGGACAATTTTTCCGGTCAGTTCCATAATGACTTCCGCAGTTTTGGGATCCAGGGCGGCAGTGTGTTCATCCAGAATCAAAAATTCAATGGGGGTCATGGTGGACATTAAAAGGGCCATAGCCTGCCGCTGGCCTCCGGAGAGTACGCCTACTTTTACATCTAATTTGTCTTCCAGACCCAGTCCAAGGGTCTTTAACTGTTCCCGATAAAAATCAATGCGTTTTTTATTGGTTCCAGGAAGAAGATTAAAAGACTTTCCCTTGTTGTCAGCCAGAGCCATATTTTCCAAAATGGTCATCTGGGGGCAGGTTCCCATAGAAGGATTCTGATAGACTCTTCCAATCCGGCGCTGGCGTTTGTGTTCGGGCATCCTGGTAATGTCTTCGCCGCTGATTAAGATGGAGCCGGAATCTAAAGGAATACTCCCGCAAATCAGATTGAGCATGGAAGTTTTTCCAGAACCATTGCTGCCTACAACAGAGACAAACTGCTTATCTGGAATGGTCAGGTTAAAACCCTGGAACAGGCACATTTCATTGACTGTTCCGGCATTATAATATTTATGGATGTTTTTTAGTTCAAGCATGGTTTTTTACCTTCTTTCCGGATCTTCTATTCACATAATTGCTGCATACCAGAATTACCAAAAACAGCCCAGCGGTCAGCAGTTTTAAATCAAATGGATTGCCTTTGGAAATCGCAAAAGAGATACAGGCCTTATAAATAATAGAACCAATTATTACCGCAGTAGTAGGCTTGATAAAACGGATGTTTTTGAATAACTGGGTTCCAATGATGACATTGGCAAGACCGATTACAATGGTTCCAGTGCCCATGGTAATTTCAAATACTTCTTTCTGCTGGCAGTAAATACAGCCTGCAAGGGCGGCAAAGCCGTTGGCTATGGCAAGGCCTAAAATTTTTACCATGCCTTTGTCTTTGGCAAGAGAGGTAATTAAGGTATCGTTATCTCCGGCTGCCCGAAGCAGGTATCCGGAACGGGTTTTCAAATACAGATCCAGCAGGATTTTGCAGATCAGTACAAGAACCAGCAGGACAATGACGACTGTATAAGGAGCAAGGGACTCCGGCAGAAGAGAAGTCAGAAACGAACTGGTAAAAATCGTTTCCTGGCTGAAGATAGGAAGATTTGCCCTTCCGCCTGCCAGGCGCATATTGATGGAATAAAGGCCTGTCATGACAATGATTCCAGACAGCAGATCCCGAACCTTTAATTTGACATGAATCAGTCCGGTAACACAGCCGGCAGCAGCCCCTAATAGAAAAGAGAGAACCAGGGTCAGATACGGATTGACTCCAGCGACGATTAAGGTTGCAGTCAGCGCAGCTCCCATGGGAAACGTGCCGTCTACCGAAAGATCGGGAAAATCCAGGATTTTGTAAGTGATGTAGACCCCCAGAGCCATAATCGCATAGACAAGCCCTTCTTCCAGAATGCCTAACAGGATAATCATAAAATAGTTCCTCCGCTTTCTTTATTCCATTACATGGTGGTATTCATTATTCTACTACGGTTTTATCAAACAGTTCCTTAGCAGAGGAAGTTAATTCTTCTGGAAGGGTAATGCCTAATTGGCTGGCTGCCTCTGTATTGGCGTAGAAGGAAGCGCCTTCAATGGTTTCGTAGTTTAATTCACTGGCCTTTGCCTCGCCCTTTAAGATCTTGGCAGCCATTTTTCCGGTCTGCTTTCCAAGTTCTATATAGTCTAAGCCCATAGCAGCAACGCAGCCGATTTTGACCTGTTCGATTTCGCTTCCGAAGACCGGAATGTTTTTTGCGTTGGCTTTATCTAAAATAGTAGGAAGGGAAGCGACTACGGTATTGTCTGTTAAATTAGAAAGGCAGTCTGCTTTGGAAAGCAGGGTGTCTGCTGCCAGAGAAACGTCTGCGCTGGAAGTAACCGGTCCTTCCACAATGGTAAAACCATAATCAGGAGCCAGTTTCTTATATTCTTCAATCGTAGCAGCAGAATTGGCCTCGCTGGTGGTGTACAGGATGCCGATGGTTTTTGCGTCCGGAAGGATGGCGCGGATCATTTCCAGCTGTTCTTTAACGGGCAGTTTGTCGCTGGTTCCGGTAATTTCGCCTACTGGAGTTCCATCTGCGTTGGCCAGCTCTGCTGCAACCGGATCCGTAATGGCAGTGTAGATGACCGGAATGTTGTTTTTCTTTCCCACTCCATATGCAGACTGCGCCATAGGAGTTGCAATTCCACAGATTAAATCGACCTTTTGGGATGCAAAACTGGTGTTGATCTGATTGGCAACAGATCCGTCTGTCTGGGCATTTTCATAAAGAATCGTTAAGTTTTCCCCTTCTTTTAATCCAGCTTCTTCTAAACCCATAAGGAATCCTTCTCTGCAGTTGTCTAAGGAACCGTGATCGGCAAACTGACCGATGCCGACGGTATAGGCAGTTCCAGATGCGGCTGCAGAAGTTTCATCTGATACTGCGTTTTTGGAAGAAGCGGTATCAGGGGCAGCATTACCGGAACATCCGGCAAGCAGAGCTGCCATACCAAGGGAAGTGAGAATTGCAAGCATTGTTTTTTTCATAATAAGATCCTCCTTTAATCAATCCGTCTGGAGAAGGGGAATGAATGCGGATTTTTTCCTAGGAATCAAGTTTCCGGAAAATAAAAAAGTCCCAAGCACAGGTTTTCCTGTACTTGAGACGAATAAACTTATCCGCGGTGCCACTCAAATTGACAATCAGTCCACTTTCCATATACCAACATATACGCCGCAATGGTAACGGGTGCGGAATCCGTCAGTCCCTACTGCAATCGTTCAGAACTGCCCTCAAAAGTCCATTCAGCTAACAACGCCATACCGCAATCCCACCACCTGCGGCTCTCTGTGATATTGTTGGGAAGCTTACTCCTCTTTCTCAACGGTTTTTTGTGTTAGCCACATAATAATCCCTTCTGACAGATTTGTCAACACATTTTTTTGAAATAGCAGATTCTTTTTTATGGGGGCAGGTATTGACGCAGATAATGGAAATGCTATAATAAATATAACAGCAATAGAGATTATAAACGGTTGATGTTCTGCATCAGAGGGAGGACACGATGGGAGAGAAGAAGCACTTTGTTATTACAATCGGGAGGCAGTATGGAAGCGGCGGCCGTGTCGTAGGAGAGACTCTGGCAAAAGAGCTGGGCATCCATTTTTATGACGAAGAAATTTTAAAAATGACCTCAGAAAAGAGCGCGGTTGGAGAGCAGTATTTCCGCCTGGCAGATGAAAAAGCAGGCAATAACCTGTTATATCGGATTGTCTCGGACATGAAGCCGGATTTAAGTGAACCGTCTCCAGATGACAATCTGACATCTCCGGACAATCTGTTCCGTTTCCAGGCGGCACTGATCCGCAAGCTGGCAAAGGAGGAATCCTGTATCTTTGCAGGACGCTGTGCAGACTACGTTCTGGAACAGGATCATGTGGAAAATCTGATTCGCATTTTCGTATATGCGGATATGGATACCCGTATCCAGAGAGCAATGGATGTGGCGAAAATTGACGAAAAGGAAGCGGTTCGCAGAATCAAACGAATTGACAAGGAGCGGAAGGAGTATTACCGTTATTATACCGGCAAAGACTGGATGAACATGAATAATTATGATCTTCCAATTAATGCCAGCAAGATTGATTTGGAGCAGATGGCAGTATTAATCAAGAACTATTTAAAATTAAAGGGGCTTTTGTAAACCGTAGGCAGAAGAGGCTGATTTTTAGTATCTTCTGCCGTGTGGTTTTATCCGGTTTCTTTGGGCAATGCCTTGACATTCTAAAAAAGTCGTGTTACGATAGTTCTGCCTCTAAAGAGGGCCAGTAAGGGCTTGTACTGGTTTCGACGGGGGTCATGCAGCTGGTGAAGCTATCCCCATGCAATGGGTTAAATGGCAAACCTAAATATAAACGCTGAAGATAATTTAGCATACGCTGCCTAATTAGGCAGTTGTCAGCCTCTTAGCACCTGCACTTAGAGAATCTGGCATCGACTATGCAGGAAACGACACAGGCAAAGCTTTGAGCCTGCGGGCGTAGTATGAAGCTACTAAAACCATCAGGATGTCTGCTTCCGGATGGCGGAGGGAATGTCAAATAACAGACTATGATAGTAGAAGAACAGGGAATTGATTTTCGGACAGGGGTTCGATTCCCCTCAGGTCCACTTTTCGAAAAACCGCGTAAATGCTGGGAAAGCTAGTGTTTACGCGGTTTTTTCGATGCTCTGATATGATAGAAACGTTAGTGTGAAAAACAAAAATATATGCCTAAATATCACACGAAGTCACACGGATTTTATTTTTGAAAAGTGTTTATTAATCTTTTTGTTCTGCTTGGCTGCTTCCATATCAATAACATTCCGGTAGACCTCGCGCATAACTCCGGAATCAGTCCAGCCACCACGCTGAAGAATGTACTGATCTGGCACTCCGATGGCGTGCATGATGGATGCGGAATAGTGGCGCAGGGGCGGTTTTTGTGGATATTGACATTTTCGCATTTATGTGTCATAATATATACGAACCACTGAAAGCGTGAATGCGTTGTAGGTGGTGTTTTATTTTGGATAAATTACAAGGCCATATTTTAAAGAACTGGCTTTAGTATTTAAAATGTGGCCTCCGTTAAAAGTGGCCATTACACTTCCAACAAAGTCATTGTCTATTAGAGAGGAAATGCGGTTAGGCAGGCTTTCTTTTCGGTAACGAGTTTTATAGTATAAGTGAACAAAGAAAGAAATAAAATCGCATATTTGTATGAAATAGGATTCTTTAGAATCTTTTTCCATAATATCTTCAATAAGATATTTAATGGGCTTATTGACATACCCTCCAAATTGGGACTGTATAGGGTTATATGCCCTTATGGCACGAGCTGTTTTTCGCATCGGAGCAATACGGCCTTTGTCAGTAATAATTAAAAAATTCCATTCACCTTTACTATCGTTTTCAATTCTTTGTATATTGTACGTGAGAGCATTTTCTAAAACGGAGTAATCAGCAGTTTTTATTTTGGTTTTGTCGATAATGACATTAATTACAGAAATATCAAGTGATGAAATAGCAATTGTAAATTTTTTGAGAATTTCAATTTTTTGTTCGTTAGTCCAATTGTATGAGCGATATGGATTTTTGTCAGTAAGGAATTGCTTAGTATGCATTTCTTGACTAACATGAAAACCATATTCTGCTTTTAATTCTTTACGAAAATTTTTCATTATATCATAATTCGATTGCCATGATTCAGATGACATACTCATACTGGTTAAAATAAAAGCATCACTAGATGAGGTGTTTGCACCGTCATCACCAGTTTCATCGAAATAAACAATTCGTGTATTCATAAAAACTCCTTTCATAAATATTTGTGCCGTTCCTGTTGGCGTAGGGGCGGTTTTTTCTATGCATCAGATTCAGAATTGCTACAATTAACATGGCAACGCCTAAGATAATCTGAAATTCTTCATATGTACTCATAGAAATCCACCTCCTTCCAACAAGGATGGAAACGGATGGTATGGACGCACTACCGGCTCCCTGGTAAGTATATTATATTGTCAAGGTAGGCCTCACAGGGCGGGGGCTGAGTTTTCTCATGTAATCATGCCACTGGGAACTAGGGGACACAACCTCAACAATCAGATTCGGAGCACCGGAGCAGCCGCGGTCTGTCAGCTTGTTAGAGTCGCAAATAACAGATATATCCGGTTCTACCCAGCTCTTATCGTCTGCATCTAGGTTGACGGCAAAGGGAGCAGGGTAGATCTTGCATGAACCATTGGAGTTGTTGATGTGAGTTCTTAACGTATAGTGGAAACCAGAAACCAGTTCTTGATGAATCCGGTTTGGCGGAGCCATAGCATAGAGCCGGCCGTCAATCAGCCCAGCGCGTTCGCCTTCCGGCAACTCCCAGTAATCTTTAGAGGTGTAGGTTTTATTCAATGGCATTGGCATAGTAACACTTCCTTTCCAGCCCAAATAGGGGATTTGATTGTATTATAACATAAATTTTCTTTTTTCCTTAAAAATCATTTGATTTTAAGCAACTTTTAAAGGTGTGATTAAATTGACACTTGCACTGGAATTTACTTTTACAAGCAACCGATATATCTTAAGTTGACGTCATTGCCCGTTGTACGGGTGGCTGCGACTTGGCAGTCCCCTTTAGAGAAATAATAAAATTTTTACAATTCTCCCTTTGTCTTTAGAAAGATTTAATACATGAAAGGATGAAAACGTGTTACAATAGGTTAAATTATTAACATTTCCATAAAGGAGCGTAACAAAATTATGAAACGTAACAAGTTTGCATCGGTTCTTGGCCGGATTTTCGTATCGGCGATATTGATTTTCCTGCTGTTTTACACGATGCTTCCGGCAGTCAATTTCCATGATCAGAACTTCATTATATTCTTGATTATTTCCATTTTGATTGTTCTGGTTGTCAACTTCCTTACCTACGTCAAAAATTTCCTTTCTTCTTTGGGCGAACGGAACCGCACCGTAGTGGTGGGACAGGATCCTCTTACCGGAGCGCCGGTTTACGGGAAAAATCCAGACCAGCCCCAGGAGCCGGTTAATCTGGCAAAACCATTAAAATACGGCTTCATTCTGATTGCCGGTCTGATTGCATTTATGGCAGTGGCTTCCGTAATTGGAATCCAGTTTTTCAATGCGTCCAGATATCGCGATCTGATTACAATTACAGACGGAGATTTTACAGAAGACGTAGCCGAGCTGAATATGAATCAGATACCGGTAGTAGACAAAGATACGGCTTCCCGTCTGGGCAGCAGAAAGCTGGGAGAGATGTCGGAACTGGTTTCGCAGTTTGAGATTCAGGAAAACTATACCCAGATTAACTATCAGGGAATGCCTTATCGGGTAACGCCCCTGGCGTATGCGGATCCGATAAAGTGGCTCTTAAACCAGAAGAGCGGCCTTCCGGCTTATATTACCGTGAACATGGTAACCCAGGATACCGAGCTGGTATGGCTGGAATCCGGCATGAAATATTCCCCAAGCGAATACTTTTTCCGGAACATTTACCGGTACCTGCGTTTCTCCTATCCGACTAAAATGTTTAATCAGGTGTCCTTTGAAATTGACGACGAAGGAACGCCGTATTGGGTAGCGCCTACTATCAGCTACCAGATTGGCTGGTGGAACGGTAAGGATATTTCCGGCGCAGTTTTAGTCAATGCCTGTACAGGAGAAAGCCAGTATTATCCAAAAGACCAGGTTCCCCAGTGGATTGACCAGCTGTACAGTTCCGATATGATTATCCAGCAGTTAGATGACAACGGACGGTTCCAGAATGGATATTTAAACTCCATTTTCGGACAAAAAGGCGTGCGCAGGACAACCTATGGCTATAATTATCTGGCAATCAATGACGATGTATATTTATATACGGGTATGTCTTCTGTTACTGCAGATGAGTCCAACATCGGTTTTGTACTGGTAAACCTCCGAACCAAAGAAACTAAGTTTTATCCAATACCTGGAGCAACCGAATACTCTGCAATGGATTCTGCACAAGGTCAGGTCCAGCATTTAAAATATACGGCGACCTTCCCGTTGCTATTAAATATTTCAGATCGGCCGACTTACTTTATTTCCTTAAAAGATGCGGCGGGTCTGGTAAAAATGTACGCCTTTGTAGATGTGGCCCAGTACCAGATTGTAGGAACGGGCGCTACCATTGATGAAGCGCGGAAAAATTACCGGACGGCCCTGAATCTGGAAGAGGACACGTTAGACATCCCGAAAGATGAAAAAACAGTATCCGGAACCATAGAGGCTGTTGCAAATGTGGTTGTGTCAGGCAATACCTGCTATTACTTTACGTTAGAAGGAGATCGCACGGTTTACACAGCCATGATTCAAGTTTCCGAGCAGCTTCCATTCTTAAAAGCGGGGGATGAGATCGGCTTTACCTATGAAAATCCGGAAGAATCGGCAACTGCTACGGTCCTTTCCGTCCAGTCGATCCAGGCAGGAAAGAATGCAGGGGATCTGCAGCCGGAGCAGGAACAACCGCTGGAGACAGAGAAACTTTCAGAAACTTCCAAAGCTTTAGAACCGGCAGAAACGGGAGAAGAAACAGAAACAGAAGCCACAGAAGCAGAAGCCACAGAGACAGAAGCTGCAGAAGCAGCCGCGAATTTCTAAAGTTGTAAGTACTTTTTAAGAGAAAAGAAAAGCAAAATCAGAAAAACCTCTTTATAATGGATAGTAGAAATACTGCCAGGATAAGGAGGTTTTTATATGAGAATGAAAAAAACATATGCGGCGGCAGGAGCTGCGTGCCTGATGGTGGTTCTGGCGGCAGGATGCGCAAACACAGGGACTTCTGCAGGAGTTTCTGTGCCAAATGAAATGACCATTCGCCAGTATCAGGAAGAAAACGGGGGCCAGGTAACGGTAGAGAGTACCTCGACTGTGACAGCAGTGCCCGATGTGGCAGAGCTGTCTTTAAGCATTTATTCAGAAGATCAGGAAGCGGCAGCCTGCCAGAAGAAAAATGAAGAGGCGTTAAGCAAAACTCTGGATTATCTGAAAACCCAGGGCATAGAAGAAGGAAATATCCAGACTTCAGGCTACAATCTGTCTCCAAGATATCAATGGACAGAAGACCATGGCCAGGTTTTAAATGGTTATGAAATGATAACCCAGATTACGGTTTCAGGAGTTCCCATTGGGAAGGTAGGGGATTTGCTGGGAGGAACCGTTGCTTCCGGAACCAATTCTATTGATTACGTAAAGTATATGTGCAGCGATTACGACACAGTTTATGAAGAAGCATTAAAACAGGCAGTAGAACAGGCATGGGAAAAGGCGGAAGCCATGGGAGAAGCCGGCGGATTCCAGGTATTAGAAGTAAAGAATATCAGCGAATACGGAGAAAACCAGGCAGTCCGTTATGCCAGACCTAACGCAGTTGCTGAGGCAGAAAAAGAAACTTTGATAGCAGATACGGCTTCCATGAGCGTAGAAGAGGGAGAACTGGAAATCCAGGCGCATCTGTCGGTCAGCTTTAAAATCGTGCCCAGGTAGAAGCTGCTTTCCGGACATTTTTGCTCATGCGGCATCTTATATCCAGATGCGATGCAAAATTTTATCAGGAAAAGCAAAATAGGACTGGAATTTACGGATTTCTTATGCTATAATCGTACCTTGAAGTGTAACGCCCTGTGGAGAAATGGCGGTTCACATATTATTCAAGGAGGAACCCATACTATGAGTTTACAAGTAGAAAAGTTAGAAAAGAACATGGCAAAGCTGACTGTCGAAGTACCAGCTGAGCAGTTTGATAAGGCAATCAAGGCAGCCTATGACAAAAATAAAAACAGATTTAATATCCCAGGCTTCCGTAAAGGAAAGGCTCCGCAGGCCATGATTGAAAAAATGTACGGCCCTGGCGTATTCTATGAGGATGCAGCAAACGAGGCAATTGATGCCAGCTATGCAGATGCGATGAAGGAAAGCGGACTGGAAATTGTTTCCAGACCAGAGATCGATATTACCCAGATTGAAAAGGGTAAAGATTTTATCTACACTGCAACAGTAGCAGTAAAGCCGGAAGTTACCTTAGGCGAGTACAAGGGCGTTGAGGTAGAGAGGGCAGACGCATCCGTTACAGATGAAGATGTAGAGAAAGAACTGAAGAAAATCCAGGATCAGAATGCAAGACTGGTAACCGTAGAAGACAGACCAGTTGCAGACGGCGACCAGACCGTTATCGACTTTGAAGGATTTATTGACGGCAAGGCATTTGACGGCGGCCAGGGTACCGATTATCCTCTGACCATTGGCTCCCATTCCTTCATCGATACTTTTGAAGAGCAGTTAATCGGCAAGAACATCGGCGAAGAGTGCGAAGTAAACGTAACCTTCCCAGCAGAGTACCATGCAGCTGAACTGGCTAATAAGCCTGCACAGTTCAAGGTAACGGTAAAAGAAATCAAAGTAAAAGAGCTTCCAGAGTTAAACGATGAGTTTGCAAGCGAAGTTTCTGAATTTGAAACATTAGACGAGTACAAAGAAGATACCCGCAAGAAGCTGGCTGAGAAGAAAGAAAAAGCAGCTGAGACTGAAAATGAAAACCACGTAGTAGAGAAAGTTGTAGCAAACGCTTCCATGGATATTCCGGATGCTATGATTGACAACGAAGTAATGAACATGATTCAGGATACTGCACAGAGAATGCAGAGCCAGGGTATTCCATTTGACCAGTATATGAAGTATACCGGCATGACTGTAGATACCTTAAAAGAGCAGATGAAGCCTCAGGCAGAGCGCAGAATCCAGACCAGACTGGTATTAGAAGCAGTTGCAGCAGCTGAGAATATCCAGATTTCCGACGAGCGTGTAGACGAAGAACTGCAGAAGATGGCAGACGCTTACAAGATGGAAGTAGAAAAGCTGAAAGAATACATGGGCGAGTTTGAAAAAGAGCAGATGAAGAAAGATCTGGCTGTTCAGGAAGCCGTTGACTTCCTGGTAAAAGAGGCAAAACTGGTTTAATTTGCCGCTCATTCAGGTCTGAGATACCAGATGGAGAAGTTGCAGAAGGGGGACCAGTTGAGAGGGACTCCTGTCTGCAACTTCCTGTTATTTGTCGGCGGCAGAAAAAAGCTGCTGCACAAGAAAGGAGTAGAAAGATGAGTTTAGTGCCTTATGTCATTGAATCAACCAGCAGGGGCGAGCGCTCCTATGATATTTATTCCCGTCTGTTAAAGGACAGAATCGTGTTCTTAGGCGAAGAGGTAAATGATGTGACTGCCAGTCTGGTAGTAGCTCAGCTTTTGTTTTTAGAGTCTGAGGATCCTGGAAAAGATATTAATTTCTACATCAACAGCCCAGGCGGATCGGTTACCGCAGGTATGGCGATTTACGATACCATGAACTACATTAAATGTGACGTTTCTACTGTCTGCATCGGTATGGCGGCCAGCATGGGCGCATTCCTGTTGTCCAGCGGTGCAAAAGGCAAGAGATTTGCGCTTCCAAATGCTGAAATTATGATTCACCAGCCATCCGGCGGCGCCCAGGGACAGGCGACCGATATTAAGATTGTAGCGGATCACATTTTACGAACCAAAAAGAAATTAAACGAGATATTAGCGGCCAATACCGGACAGCCTTTAGAGGTCATTGAGCGGGATACAGAGCGTGACAACTATATGAGCGCCCTGGAAGCCAAAGAATACGGTCTGGTAGACGCAGTAATTGCAAGTCACTAACGGGCCCGTTAAGGAAAGGTGGAAATATGCCAATCAGACCAGATGATAAGGTTCGCTGCTCTTTTTGCGGCAAGACCCAGGATCAGGTAAGAAAGCTGATTGCCGGATCCAATAATGTATTTATCTGTGATGAATGTATTGAGCTTTGCGGCGAGATTTTAGAGGAAGAGCTGGGAGAGCAGATGGACGTCCAGGATGAACTGGATGAGATCAATCTGTTAAAACCCAAGGAACTGAAAGAATTTCTGGATGAGTATGTAATCGGACAGGACGAGGCCAAAAAAGTTCTTTCTGTAGCGGTTTACAACCATTACAAAAGAATTACTTCTAGAAAGAAACTGGACGTAGAGGTTCAGAAGAGCAATATTTTAATGCTTGGGCCGACTGGTTCCGGAAAAACCTATCTTGCCCAGACTCTTGCAAGAATCTTAGGAGTTCCCTTTGCAATTGCAGATGCTACGGCTCTTACCGAAGCAGGATACGTAGGCGAGGATGTGGAAAATATCCTTCTGAAGCTGATTCAGGCAGCAGACTACGATATTGCAAAAGCGGAGTACGGAATTATCTATATTGACGAGATTGACAAGATTACCAAAAAATCCGAGAACGTATCCATTACCAGGGACGTATCCGGCGAGGGAGTCCAGCAGGCATTGCTAAAGATTCTGGAAGGCACTGTTGCCAGCGTTCCGCCTCAGGGAGGCAGAAAGCATCCGCATCAGGAACTTTTACAGATCGATACGACAAATATTCTCTTTATCTGCGGCGGTGCTTTTGACGGACTGGAAAAGATTATTGAAAGCCGTTTAAGCACCAGCTCCATTGGTTTTAATGCAGAGATTGTAGATAAAAATCAGAGAAGCCTGGATGATTTGCTGCTTCAGGTAATGCCTCAGGATTTGACAAAATACGGCCTGATTCCAGAATTTATCGGACGTGTGCCGGTAGTAGTTTCTTTGAGACTGTTAGATGAGCAGGCGTTGGTTAAGATTTTGTCAGAGCCGAAGAATGCTTTGACCAAGCAATATGAAAAGCTGTTTGAACTGGACGACGTCAAACTGGAGTTTACAGATGACGCTCTTTTAGCGATTGCGAAAGAAGCAGTAGAGAGAAAGACCGGAGCCAGAGGACTTCGTTCTATTATCGAAAAGGTAATGACAGATATTATGTATGAGATTCCTTCCGATGATACCATTGGGATCTGTACCATTACCAAAGATGTAATTGAAGGAAAGGGCCAGCCGGAAATTGTTTATCGGGATACGGCAGTTCCAAGGAAAATGACGTCCAGATTAAAGAAAGATAAAACCGGAGAGATTGCATAGATTTACTCCTGACAGGGGCTGTTGCATAGAGATCACAATATGCAATGGCCTTTTTCAGCTAACGGAAGATTTGCATGAGGAGGAAAGAAAATGGAAGACAGAACCATTACCATGCCGGTGATTGCGCTCAGAGGGCTTGCAGTCCTCCCGAAAATGATTGTTCATTTTGACATTAGCAGAACCAAATCAAAAGCGGCCATGGAAAAAGCAATGGTGGGAGAACAGCAGGCGTTTCTGGTTGCCCAGAGACAGACAGAGGTAGCGGATCCGTCTATTGAGGATTTATACCATGTCGGCTGCGTAGCAAAAATCAAGCAGCTGGTAAAGCTGCCGGACGGCGTGATTCGGGTTATGGTAGAAGGAGAGCAAAAAGGTGTCCTTCTGGATTTCGACAGTACCGATCCGGCGCTCATCGGAGAAATTGAATTAATCGAGGAACGGGACAGCCTGCCTCTTTCTGCCAAAGAGGCCATGCTCCGCGTAGTGAAAGACAAATTAGAAGAGTTTGGAAGAGAAAATTCACGAATGGCAAAGGAGCTTTTGCCGAACCTGATGTTGATTGAGGATTTAGGCGAGCTTCTGGAGCAGACGGCGATCCAGATGCCATGGGACTACACCATGCGTCAGGAAGTTATGGAAAGTCTGGATTTGGAAGAACGGTACGAGAAGGTCGTAAATATTCTGATTTCAGAACTGGAAATCCTGCGGATCAAGAAAGAACTGCAGGACAAGGTACGGGATGCAGTCAATAAAAACCAGAAAGATTACATTTTGCGGGAACAGCTTCGCATTATCAGGGAAGAATTGGGAGAAGATAATGTGGTATCCGATGCAGAAGAGTATGAAAAGCGCTTAAAGACCTTAAAAGCAGACAAGGAAGTAAAGGAAAAGATTGCAAAAGAGATTGGAAGGTTAAAATCCATTCCCAGCAGCAGTCCAGAGAGCAATGTAAGCCGTACGTATATTGAGACTCTTTTAGATCTTCCCTGGAAGAAGGTTTCCAGAGACAATAACGACATTGCCCATGCAGAAAAGGTACTGAATGAAGATCATTATGGATTGGAAAAGGTCAAAGACCGGATTTTAGAGTATCTGGCAGTCCGTACCCTGACAGATAAAGGAATCAGCCCGATTCTGTGTCTGGTGGGACCGCCTGGAACCGGTAAAACTTCCATAGCCCGTTCGGTAGCCAGGGCATTAAATAAAAAATATGTCCGTATCAGCCTGGGAGGCGTCAGAGACGAAGCGGAAATCCGCGGTCACCGGAGAACCTATGTAGGAGCAATGCCAGGCCGTCTAGTAGACGGACTGAGACAGGCAGGAGTCAGCAATCCTTTGATGCTGTTAGATGAGATTGACAAAGTCAGCAGCGATTACAAAGGCGATACTTCATCTGCCCTTTTAGAAGTGTTAGATGGGGAGCAGAATGTAAAATTCAGAGATCATTATGTAGAACTGCCGATTGATTTATCCCAGGTGATGTTTATTGCTACAGCCAATACGACCCAGACCATTCCTGGGCCGCTCTTAGACCGTATGGAAATCATTGAGATTACCAGCTATACAGAGAATGAGAAGCTTCATATTGCTAAAAACTTCCTGGTTAAGAAGCAGTTAGAACGAAACGGGCTGACCAAAGAACAGGTAATGATTTCTGACAAAGCGTTGGAAAAGGTAATCCACAATTACACCAGGGAAGCCGGCGTAAGAAGCTTAGAGCGCCGGATTGGAGATTTGTACCGGAAGGCTGCCAGAGAGTTTCTGGAAAATAAAAAACAGGTTATCCGGATTACAGAATCCAGCCTGGAAAAATATCTGGGCAAAGAACGGATTTCTTTTGCAGACGCCAATGAAGAAGACGAGATTGGCATTGTCCGCGGGCTTGCCTGGACCAGCGTAGGGGGAGATACGCTGCAGATCGAGGTAAACGTAATGCCTGGAAAAGGAAATCTTCAGCTTACCGGCCAGTTGGGAGATGTGATGAAGGAATCTGCCCAGACGGCTCTTACTTATATCCGCTCAGTTGCGCCAAATTACCAGGTAGCAGACGATTATTTTGAAAAACACGACATTCACATCCATATTCCGGAGGGGGCAGTGCCAAAAGACGGTCCTTCCGCAGGAATTACCATGGCAACAGCCATGCTGTCTGCTGTTCTGGAACGTCCGGTAAAAGCAAAAGTGGCGATGACCGGAGAGATTACCCTGCGGGGGCGCGTCCTTCCCATCGGCGGTTTAAAGGAAAAGATTCTGGCTGCAAAAATGGCTCATATGGAGACGGTCCTGGTACCGGATAAAAACCGGCCGGATATTGCCGAACTTTCGAAAGAAATTACAAAAGGCCTGGAAATTGTGTTTGTCAAGACTATGGAAGATGTGTTAAAGGAGGCGCTGGCATGATTATTAAAAATGTAAATCTGGAGACAGTATGCGGCATTAAGAGTAAGCTTCCGGAAAATACCCTGCCGGAGTTTGCTTTTGCCGGAAAGTCCAATGTAGGAAAATCCTCTCTGATCAATGCGCTGATGAACCGGAAAGCCTATGCCAGGACTTCTTCACAGCCAGGAAAAACCCAGACCATCAATTTTTACCGGATTAATGACGACTTGTACTATGTGGATCTGCCTGGATACGGATATGCAAAAGTATCATTAGAGGAAAAGGCCAAATGGGGCCGGATGATTGAAAATTATCTGAACCAGTCCGCTATGTTAAAAAAGGTGTTTCTGCTGGTAGATATCCGCCATGACCCCTCTGAAAACGACAAGCTGATGTATGACTGGATTATCCACAACGGCTATCAGCCAATTATCATTGCGACCAAGCTGGATAAATTAAAAAGAAGCCAGGTGGCAAAGCAGGTAAAGCAGATTCGCCAGGGACTGGGAATGAAAAAAGAAGATATTCTGATCCCGTTTTCTGCTGAAACCAAACAGGGTCGGGAAGAAATCTGGGCTATCTTAGAAGAAGAGGCCGGATTAAAAGAAAAAAGCGAAGAATAGAAAACAGCCAATATTTTTAATGGGAGACATTCAGCTGGATGTCTCCCATTGTTTTATGCGCTATTGGCGCAGCCGTTCGAGATCCTGATAGAACTCCGGATAAGAGATGTTGACGCATTCTGCGCCGCTAATCTGGGTAATGCCGTCGGCGCAGAGAGCTGCCACAGCAAAGCTCATGGCGATGCGATGATCCAGATGACTGTCAATCACAGCGCCATGAAGAGCCTTTCCGCCGCGGATTACCATGCCGTCGTCGGTTTCTGTTACATCTGCGCCCATAGCGGTCAGATTTTCCGTCATAACCCGAATCCGGTTGGACTCCTTTACCTTTAGTTCAGCAGCATCCCGAATAATCGTTTCTCCGTCTGCCAGACAGGCCATAACAGCGATAATTGGAAGCTCGTCGATTAAAGAAGGAATGATGGGGTCTTCAATGACTGTACCATGGAGAGCGCTGTGGCGGACCAGAATATCGGCTGTAGACTCCCCGCCTTCCATTTTCAGATTGAGAAGCGTAATATTTCCGCCCATCCGCTGGCATACATGAAGGATTCCGTCTCTGGTCGGATTGATGCCTACATTTTTCAAAAGGATTTCGGAACCTGGAACCATCAGGCCTGCGGCCAAGAAAAAGGCGGCGGAGGAGATGTCCCCAGGCACGGATAATTTCATGCCATATAGCTCTTTGGCAGGCTGGATCACAGCAGTCGTATTTTCTGTGTGAACATTAGCGCCAAATCCCTGGAGCATTAATTCTGTATGGTTGCGGGAAAGAGCAGGTTCAACGACCCTTGTTTCCCCGTCGGCATACAATCCGGCTAAGAGAATGGCTGACTTTACCTGGGCAGAGGCAACTGGACTTTGATAGGAAATGCCATGAAGCGGTCTGCCGCAGATTTTTAGAGGAGCGCAGTCATTTTTCCGGATGCTGGTAATATCTGCACCCATCTGGCTTAGCGGGGCCATAATTCGTTTCATAGGACGGGTCTGGATAGAGGAATCTCCAGTCAGGGTTACGTCAAAGTCCTGAGCGGACAGGATTCCGGAAATCAGACGGGTTGTTGTGCCGGAATTGCCGCAGTCCAGGATTCCGGAAGGAGATGAGAGGCCGTGAAGCCCCTTTCCGCGGATGATAACCCGTTCTCCGGCAGTTTCAATGGGAATTCCCATTTTCTGAAAGCAGGAAATCGTAGACAGACAGTCTGCGCCTGTCAGAAAGTGGTCAATCTCAGTAATTCCTTTGGCAATGGATCCAAACATTACGCTCCGGTGGGAAATCGATTTATCGCCTGGCACAGAGATTTCACCCTGAAGTCGGGCGGCTTTCGTAAATTCCATGTTAAAACCTCCTACTGACGGAATAATTCATAGTGGTAGCGGGTCAGCTGGGTCCAGGCGGCCTCTAAAGATTCTTCATCATAAAAAGTAATCCGCAAAGCCCCTTCGCCCCGTTCCCGATTGTTATTAATCCCGATATTTTTAATATTGATGCCCTTGGCAGCCAGGATTACGGAAAGAGTGGAGATGGCGCCTGCTTCGTCTACAATATCCACAGAGAAGGAATAATCTGGCTCAATGGCGCCTTTCGCCCGATCGGTCATGGAGCTGCGGTAATCCCTGGATTCTTCCAGAAGGCGGAAGATGGCGCCTTCCTGCCGACTTCGGATCTGGCCCAATACCACTGTAAGGGACTGGATATAGGCCTCCAGAATATCCCCGATGGGGCCGCTGTTTGCCATACAGATCTGTTCCCACATCTCCGGAGAGGAAGACGCGATACGGGTAATATCTTTAAAACCTCCGGCTGCAATCTGCTTCATGGTTTCCGCCTGGTTATCGGAAGCTTTTACCAGATTGACCAGGCAGGAGGCAGCCAGATGCGGCAGGTGGCTGATGGCTGCAACGGCTTTATCGTGCTCTGCATAGTCCAGCACCATGGGAATTGCTCCAAGGGAGAGGGCAACGGAACGAACCCTGTCGATTTGTTCGGCAGTGGATTTTTTAGAAGGGGTAATAATATAGTAAGCGTTTTCCAGCAGATGGTCCGTTGAATTTTCATAACCGGTTTTCTCAGAACCAGCCATCGGATGGCCGCCGACAAAACAGTCCTCCATCTGAAGCCGGATGACCTCTTCGTGGATATTGGTTTTTGTGCTTCCCACATCTGTTACAATAGCGCCGGATTTTAAATAAGGGCGGATTGCTTTTAAGTAGCTGGCATTGTATTCGACAGGAGTGCACAAAAAAATCATGTCGCACTGGCGGAGCTGTTCATCTGCTCCATTTAAAATAATATCGACAATGCCCTCCTGTTTTGCCTGCTCCAGACGGGCTCTGGAGCGCATATAGGCCATGATGACGGTATCTGGATGTGCCCGTTTGATGCCTCTTGCAATGGAACCGCCAATCAGTCCCAGCCCGATAAAGCCAATGGTTTGTTCTGACATCGTAAGAATCCTTTCTGCCTTAAGCGGTTATTTCCGGCCGGAAAGCTCGGCGTAAGGCCTTAAGTCCTGCATCAGCTGCTCAAAGTCTGGAAATGTAAGGGACTGCGGCCCGTCGGACAGAGCACAGGAAGGGCAGGGGTGCACTTCTACCATCAGACCGTCTGCACCGCAGGCTAAAGCTGCTTTGGAAAGAGGCTCTACATAAGCCCGAACGCCGGTAGCATGGCTGGGATCCACGATAATTGGCAGGTGGCTCTTCGACCGGATGACCGGAACTGCGCTTAAATCCAGAGTGTTGCGGGTAGCAGTCTCATAGGTGCGGATGCCGCGCTCGCACAGCACTACATTGGGATTTCCAGCCGCTAAAATATATTCAGCGGAGTTAAGCCATTCATCAATGGTAGCGGACAGACCTCTTTTCAGTAAAACAGGAATCCCTGCCCGTCCCACTTCTTTTAATAACTCGAAATTCTGCATATTGCGGGCGCCGATCTGAACCATATCGACATATTTGACAGCGCTTTCAATGGCGTGTCCGCTGGTAACCTCACAGATAACCGGAAGGCCGGTGGCTTCTCTGGCCTCCTTCATATATTTAAGTCCTTCTTCCTCTAAGCCCTGGAAAGAATAAGGGGAAGTGCGGGGTTTGTAAGCGCCTCCCCGCAGGAAGGTGGCTCCGGCCTTTTTTACTGCAAAGGCAGTATCTAAAAGCTGTTTGCGGTTTTCAATGGCACAGGGGCCTGCCATAACGGTCAGGGTGCCTGGCCCGATGACAGAAGGCCCTACCTGAACAAAAGAGTCGTCTGGATGGAATTTTTTATTGACCAGCTTGTAAGACTCCGTAACAGGAACAATTTTCTCTACTCCTTCTGACAGCTCGACATTGCAGTCAGATAAGAGGCTTTTGTCGCCGACTACGCCGATAATGGTAACCTGGGTACCTTTTGAAAGGTGGGCAGCCAGTCCTTTCTCTTCGATCATATGGGTAACGTTTTCAATCGCTTTTTCAGAAGCGTCAGGTTTCATAATAATAATCATAGGTGTAATCTCCTTTCCATGATTCTAACATTGTAAGCGATGGATTTCAAATTGTCAACGGTTTATCACATTAAAGTTTTGCGCTTTAAAGTAAGCTAGAAATAGAATGGAAATTTTTTGTGTAAATTGCATATTTTACTTGTAAATTTCAGAATTTTTTAGTAAAATAGACGCATGGACAAAATTTGGTTGTACAGGAGGGAATTTCTATGAACGTTTATGGAACCAGTCAGATCCGCAATGTCATTTTATTGGGACATGGCGGCGCAGGAAAGACAACAGTGGCAGAGGCTCTGGCAATGATTACTGGGGTTACCAAGAGAATGGGTAAAATTACAGATGGCAATACCATCAGTGATTACGATAAGGAAGAAATTAAAAGACAGTTTTCCATTTCCACTTCTTTGATTCCGCTGGAATATGAAGGAGAAAATGGCCCGATTAAGATCAATCTGTTAGATACTCCAGGCTACTTCGATTTTGTGGGGGAAGTAGAAGAAGCCATCAGCGTAGCAGATGCAGCCATTATTGTTGTAAACTGCAAGGCCGGTATTGAGGTCGGCGTAGAAAAGGCATGGGAGATGTGTGAAAAATACAATCTGCCCAGACTGTTCTTTGTTACCAACATGGACGATGATCACGCCAGCTACCGAGAACTGGTATTAAAGTTAGAGACCCGTTTTGGACGTAAGATTGCGCCATTCCAGCTTCCAATCCGTGAAAACGAAAAATTTGTCGGATTTGTCAATGTTGTAAAGATGGCAGGCCGCCGTTTTACCGAGCTGAGCAATTATACCGAATGTGAGATTCCAGATTACGTACAGAAAAATTTAGGCATTGCCAGAGAAGCATTAATGGAAGCAGTGGCAGAGACCAGTGAAGAATATATGGAACGCTACTTCTCCGGTGAAGAATTTACCCAGGAAGAGATTTCAACTGCTTTAAGAAGTCATGTAATCGAAGGAAATATTGTGCCGATTCTGCTTGGATCCGGTATTAACTGCCAGGGATTTGCCAGCCTTTTACAGGCCATTGACAAATACTTCCCATCGCCGGATCGTTACGAGTGCATCGGCGTAGATACTTCCACCGGCGAGCGTTTTACCGCCAAATACAATGACGATGTATCTCTGTCTGCCAGAGTATTTAAGACCATCGTAGATCCATTTATCGGAAAATACTCTTTGATGAAGATTTGTACTGGCGTTTTAAGACCAGACAGCGTTATTTATAATGTTAATAAAGATGCAGAAGAAAAAATCGGCAAGATTTATCTTCTGAGAGGAAAAGAGCAGATTGAAGTAAATGAATTAAAGGCCGGTGATATTGGTGCAGTTGCAAAGCTGGCAGTAACCCAGACAGGCGATACCATTGCATTAAAGAGCGCGCCGATTGTATACCATAAGCCTCAGATTTCCACTCCTTATACATATATGGCATTCCGAGCTGCAAACAAAGGCGAAGACGATAAGGTGGCAAGTGCGCTGTCCAAGATGATGGACGAAGATCTGACTCTCCGAGTAGTAGGGGATCCAGAAAACCGTCAATCCCTTCTGTACGCCATTGGCGATCAGCAGTTAGAAGTCGTATGCAGCAAACTTCAGAGCCGCTATAAAGTAGATATTGTCTTAGAAAAACCAAAGTTTGCATTCCGTGAGACCTTAAGAAAGAAAGTAAAGGTTCAGGGACGTCACAAGAAGCAGTCCGGCGGACATGGACAGTTCGGCGATGTATGGATGGAATTTGAACCGTCCGGCGATCTGGAAACACCATACGTATTCGAAGAAAAGATTTTTGGCGGTTCCGTTCCGAAGAACTACTTCCCAGCAGTAGAAAAAGGACTGCAGGAATGCGTTCAGAAAGGCCCGTTGGCCGGATATCCGGTTGTAGGCTTAAAGGCAACCTTAGTAGACGGTTCCTACCATCCGGTAGATTCCTCTGAAATGGCGTTTAAGATGGCTACGATTTTAGCATTTAAGAAAGGATTTATGGATGCAGGCCCTGTGCTGTTAGAGCCGATTGCTTCTTTAAAAGTTACAGTTCCGGATAAATATACAGGCGACGTTATGGGCGATTTAAACCGCCGCCGCGGCCGCGTTCTGGGCATGAATCCGGATCACAAGGGCAAACAGGTCATTGAAGCAGACGTTCCAATGTCTGAGCTGTTTGGCTACAACACAGATCTTCGTTCCATGACTGGCGGAATCGGTACTTATGAATATGAATTTGCCCGTTATGAGCAGGCGCCTGGCGATGTACAGAAAAAAGAAGTGGAAGCAAGAGCTGCTTTAAAAGAAGAATAAGTTGTGCTATAATGGGTTAGTATTTGATACAAATATGCATAAATAGGAGGACTTACTATGAAGAAATATGTATGCGAACCATGCGGTTATGTATATGATCCAGAGGTAGGAGATCCAGATGGCGGTATCGCTCCTGGAACTGCTTTTGAGGACATTCCGGACGATTGGGTATGCCCAATCTGCGGTATGGGAAAAGATGTATTTGTACCAGAAGAATAAGCAGCCAGAAAGGCCGGAGTGTGACAGCAATGCTGTCACGCTCCGGCTCTTTCTTTCCGATCCGGAATCCGGATTTCCCAGTTTACACTGCTGTAAAAAATGTGTTATACTGAAGGAAAACGATAGCGATCGTTAGACGGAAACAACGGAGGAATTGAATGAACGAAAGAGATTGGAAACGGATTTTTTCCCAGGTAGGCCTGGCGTGTGCCGGCTTTGTCGGATTTTCAATATTGGCCCAGTATCTGGCTGCATTTATCTGCGCCTACGCGGGGATTTCATTAGAATCGGTAGATGCGCAGCTGATTGTCAGCAGTATGGCCATGTATCTGGTGGCTTTTCCCATAGCCGGATTGCTGTTTAAACGGATTTCTTATCCTAAGCCGGAACGAATCAGGGAAAAGTGGAGTATGGGAACCTGGGCTGTGATTTTTTTTATCTGCATCGGGGTAATGTCTGTGGGAAATCTGGTAGGAAGAGGATTTATGCTTCTGTTTGGCAGCGGAAGTGCTCAGAATACAGTAGACATCGTCGTGGAAAATTCGGGGTTCTGGGTTTCCATGGTCGTGATGGTAGCGGCAGGCCCCATTGTAGAAGAAATACTGATGCGGAAGCTGGTAATTGACCGGATTCTGATTTTCGGGGAAAAGACGGCAGTGCTGCTGTCAGGGCTTTTGTTCGGCCTTCTGCACGGCAATTTTTATCAGTTCTTTTATGCGTTTGCCCTGGGATTGATCTTTGGCTATGTTTATGTCAGGACCGGAAGGGTGCGCAATACCATTGTGCTTCATATGATGATTAATTTTATTGGAAGCGTACTAATTATGGGGCTGATGGAGTGGATGAGTCTGCCTGGTATTTTCGGTTTGATTGGAACACTGATGCTTCTTGGCTATGAACTGTTATATCTGGGAGCATCGATCTGCGGAATCGTGTTTTTGTTTGTATTCTGGAAAAAAATCCGATTTTATCAGACTCCCTATGAGTGGTCGGCGCCGTTTATGAATCTGGGAAAACGGGCAGGCATTGTGTTTGGAAACATAGGTATGATTCTGTTTGTGATTCTCAGCATCATGGAATTTGCCTGGAATCTATAAGAAAATAAGAAGGAGGACAATATGAAACGATTACTGGTTGTAGTGGATATGCAGAGGGATTTTATTGACGGAAGCCTGGGAACCAAAGAAGCCCAGGCAATTGTACCTGCAGTACGGGATAAGGTGGTAACATACCAGGCAGAAGGCTGGGATGTGGCCTTTACCTTAGACACCCATGAGGAACATTATTTAGACACTCAGGAAGGAAAGAAGCTTCCGATCCGCCACTGCATTGCAGAAACCGACGGATGGGAACTCTGCGAGGAACTGGGGGATTTCAAAGGCCGGTATTTTGAAAAGAATACCTTTGGAAGTATGGAACTGGCCCAGTGGGCGGCAAAAAAAGGATATGAAGAAATCGAACTGGTTGGTCTGTGTACGGACATCTGCGTGATTTCCAATGCCATGCTGTTAAAAGCGGCGCTTCCGGAAGCAAGGATTCGGGTAGATGGCGGATGCTGTGCCGGAGTAACGCCGGAGAGCCATAAAAACGCATTAGAAGCCATGAAAATGTGTCAGATTGAAGTAAATGACTAATCCTCTGCCTGCGCAGAAAGAACTACCTGATAAGAAGAAAGTCTGGCGCAGACGAAATCAGGTTTTATTTTATGTGTGCTTTTTCCTTCTGGTGTGCGGAGCGGTTTTTCAGGCAGTCCGGCAAAAACAGGGACATTTAGACAGGCTGGCTGTATTGCCCCAGGAAAGCTTTACACAAGAAAAAAGGGAAGAAGGAAGAACGTATTTTCGCACCTGGATTGCCTATGTGGATAACCGGATACCAGGCAACCAGCAGAAAGAACCGTCTTATCCGGTACATTTTCCGGAAATCGGGGCATATGGGAAAGTCTCCTTTGCAAATCCAATCTATATTGGTTCTTATGTATGCTGGTGGCTGGATGTAGAAGGAGAACTGGGAGATACTGCGGTTCCAAAAGAGGGACTGACCCTTACAAAAGTCATGTTGGGAGAAGAAACCTATGATCTGGGCAGTCTGACAATTTTACCGGATCAATGGGATCCGATCTTTGAGTGGCAGTCTGGTTCTTCCGCTTCCAATGGTCGGAGCTTGGATCAGTATAACGTTTTGCAGGACTGTACGCTAAAGGATGCAGTACTTTACGGAACGCATGGGAGCAGACAGGGAGAAGCTCTTTCGATTCTGATTAATGGAGTATCTTATGAAGAAGTGTCAGAGATCCACTTGGAAGAAGGAGACACTCTGAATATGGAAACGCAGCTTACCATAACAGATCCCTTTTCGATTCATGAAGGCGTTTTAGAACTGGTTTTTGAAGACAGCCAGGGGAAACAGCGGCAAAGAACGTTTCCCATAGGAGATACCGATTTTTATAATGACTTTGAGGTCTCTGAAAAGGAACTGAAAGGGTTCCTGAAAGGAAAGGGGGCCTTGTAATGAGCAGCGGCATGAAAAAAATTGCAGTGGGGCTTCTTTTCCTGTCTGTTCACATTACCATTGGAAAACTTGTAATTTTCCCTCCTGTAGTCGGAGCTGCGTTCCTTCTTTGGGGAATTCACGATTTGCTGGGAAGAATTCCCAGACCAGGCTGGCTGTTTTTGGCCTGGCAGGTGGCTGTTATAATCGATCCCTTCAGTTTCTGGAAGTTTCCAGGAAAGGCGTATATGGTTCCATGGATTTCGGTGGGAGCTGTCCTTCTGGAGTATGGAGTGTTCTGGTATCTGTTTACCAGATTGGGAACGGAGAAAAACTGGTCTGGAGACTACAGCCGCAGACTGTTTTTCTACAGCATTCTGATGACTATAGGAATTACCAGATATATCAAGGCGGCTCCGTTCTGGACGCCGAATGGCCAGTTTTTTTCAGCAGTTCTGATGTTGGCAGCAAGGGCATATTTGCTGTTTGCAGCCATTCTGGAGGACGAAGAACCGTCAAAAGAGAAGGAACCTGGTATGGATTCTGTTTAAAATGCCCATACTACTGTCGTGAGCAGAAGCAGGGAAGATAGATAGTTTTTATGCGGCTTTTGCAGGAAAGGCGGACAAAATGGAATCCATATGGAGAAAAACGGAAACAGCCAGCAGGAAACGGGAATCCCTGACTGAAGAGATACGTACAGAGGCAGCCGTAATCGGAGGCGGGATTTCGGGAATCCTGACTGCCTGGTTTTTGCAGTCCAGGGGAGTAGATACCGTAGTGCTGGAAGCAGAAACCATTGGGAGCGGACAGACGGAAAATACGACAGCTAAAATCACGTCCCAGCATAATCTGATTTATGATAAACTAATCAAAACAGTGGGGACAGAGCAGGCATGGGCCTATGCCAGAGCCAGCCAGCAGGCCATTGAAGATTACGAAACCATCATAAGACAGAAGAAGATAGACTGTTTTTTTGAACGGAAACCGGCCTATTTGTACACGAGAAAACATGACAAGATAAAAGAAGCGTTAGAGCGGGAAGTTCGGGCGGCACAACGCCTTGGAATTCCCGCTTTGTTTACAGAAAGGCCGGAACAGGAGCAGGATTTGCCGTTTCCCATCACAGGAGCAGTCCGGTTTGACAATCAGGCTCAATTCCATCCGTTATTGTTTTTAAATGCCTTAGCAGAAGAGCTGACGATCTATGAGCACACCAGAGTCCGGTCTGTTAAGAAAGACAGCCTGGTTACGGATCGGGGAAAGGTAAGGGCCGATCATGTGATTTTTGCAGGCCATTATCCATTTTTGCTGCGCCCTGGATATTATTTTATGCGGATGTACCAGGAGAGAAGCTATTGTCTGTCTTTAGAAGGCCCAAAACCTTTGGAGGCAATGTATCTGGGAGCCGATCCGGACGGTTTGTCGTTCCGGAGCTTTCAGAACCAGATGATTCTGGGAGGCGGAAAGCACCGGACAGGGGAAAATCCTTATGGAAACAAGTACGCCATGCTGGAACAGAAAGCAAAAGAATTCTGGCCTCAGTGCAACTATACAGCCTGCTGGTCGGCCCAGGACTGTATGACCTTAGATGGAATCCCTTATATCGGCCAATTTTCAGTAAACCGGCCGGATTGGTATGTGGCAGCCGGCTTTGGAAAGTGGGGAATGACAAACGCTATGGTTTCTGCCCGTCTGATTTCCGATGCAGTTCTGGGAAAAGATATGGGAGAGTGGAAGGTATTTTCCCCACAGAGAATGAATCTGACAGGTTCGGCTTCCTGTTTGATAAAAAATACGGTTCAGGCGTCAAAAGGTCTGGGAAAGCGGCTGTTTATGCGGCCGACAAACGCTCTGGACAAGCTGGAAGCCGGACATGGAGGCATTGTAACTGTCCAGGGGAAAAAGGTGGGAGCTTACAAAGATGAGGACGGCAAGATTTATCTGGTCAGCGTAACCTGTCCCCACTTAGGCTGTCAGTTAGAGTGGAATCCGGATGAGAAAACCTGGGACTGCCCCTGCCATGGCTCCAGATTTACCTATCAGGGAGAACTTTTAGACGGGCCGGCCGAGAATGGGGTTGACACATACCATGAATTGTGTTAAATTTAGAATCAGTTTACAAATACTGTGACGAGGAAGAGTAGAAGCAGGGAAGTACCCAGAGAGCTGTCGGGTGGTGTAAGACAGATACGGACAGGCTTTGAACTGGCCTCAGAGTAGCACGCTGAACCAGAGGCGATGGTTTCTTTAGTAGGCGCAGCCGGCAGCCGGCCGTTATCCGGAAGGGCACGAGCCTGAATGAAGAGCATACACATTGTATGAAGTAGAGTGGTACCGCGTAAGGATTCCCTTGCGTCTCTATAGCGAAAGCTGGAGGCGCAGGGGTTTTTATTTTGCCAAGCATCCGAAAAAAGCTGCCGGCGGCAGGTTTTCTCGGTAAGACTAAACAAAAGGAGTGTTTGAAAAGATGGCACAGTACAATCACGCCGCCATTGAGAAGAAATGGCGCAGCAATTGGGAAAAGAACCCCATTAATGTCAACGACGGCAAAAAGCCGAAATATTACTGCCTGGATATGTTTCCATATCCGTCTGGCAGCGGACTTCACGTAGGGCATTGGAGAGGATATGTAATCTCGGATGCATGGAGCCGTTATCAGATGTTAAAGGGCCATTATGTCATCCATCCGATGGGCTGGGATGCATTTGGTCTGCCGGCTGAGAACTATGCAATTAAGATGGGAGTCCATCCGGCAAAATCTACAGCAGAAAACATTGCAAACATTAAGCGTCAGATGCAGGAAATTGCAGCAATTTACGACTGGGATATGGAAGTAAACACCACAGATCCGAACTTCTATAAGTGGACCCAGTGGATCTTTGTCCAGATGTTTAAAAAGGGTCTTGCTTACGAAAAGGAATTCCCCATTAACTGGTGTCCTTCCTGTAAGACCGGTCTGGCAAATGAAGAAGTTGTCAACGGCTGCTGCGAGCGCTGCGGTTCTCCGGTTACCAAAAAGAACCTGCGCCAGTGGATGTTAAAGATTACCGCTTATGCAGACAGACTGTTGGATGACCTGGACAAATTAGACTGGCCGGAAAAGGTAAAGAAGATGCAGAGCGACTGGATCGGCAAGTCTTACGGTGCGGAAGTTGAGTTTCCGGTAGAGGGACGGGACGAGAAGATTACCGTTTATACTACCAGACCAGATACCCTTCATGGAGCTACCTTTATGGTGCTTTCTCCAGAACATAAAATGGCAAAAGAACTGGCTACCGACGAGACCAGAGAAGCAGTAGAAAAGTATATTTTTGACGCTTCCATGAAGTCCAATGTAGACAGAATGCAGGCCAAGGAAAAGACCGGCGTATTTACCGGATCCTATGCCATCAATCCGTTAAACGGCGCCAAGACTCCTATCTGGCTGTCTGACTATGTACTGGCTGATTACGGTACCGGCGCAATTATGTGCGTGCCGGCTCATGACGACAGAGACTTTGAATTTGCAAAGAAATTTAATATTCCGATTATTCAGGTTATTGCAAAGGACGGCAAGGAAATCGAAAATATGACCGAACCGTATACCGAGGCATCCGGAACCATGATTAACTCCGGCGACTGGAACGGTATGGAATCTGCAGTCCTGAAAAAAGAAGCTCCGATGATGATTGAGAAGATGGGAATCGGACGCAAGACCGTAAACTACAAGCTGCGTGACTGGGTATTCTCCCGTCAGCGTTATTGGGGAGAGCCGATCCCGATTATCCATTGTCCAAAATGCGGCAATGTACCGGTACCGGAAGATCAGCTTCCGTTAACCCTTCCAGAAGTAGAGAGCTATCAGCCTACCGGAACGGGAGAATCTCCATTAGCAGCCATTGACGAGTGGGTCAACACCACCTGCCCATGCTGCGGAAGTCCGGCAAAGAGAGAGACCAACACCATGCCTCAGTGGGCTGGTTCTTCCTGGTATTTCCTGCGCTATGTAGACAACAAGAACAACGACGAACTGGTATCCAAGGAAAAAGCAGAAAAGTACCTGCCGGTAGATATGTACATCGGCGGCGTTGAGCACGCAGTTCTGCACCTGTTATATTCCCGTTTCTACACCAAGTTCCTTCACGACATCGGCGTAGTAGACTTTGACGAACCATTTACCAAGCTGTTTAACCAGGGTATGATTAACGGCAAAAACGGCATTAAGATGAGTAAGTCCAAAGGCAATGTGGTTTCTCCAGACGATCTGGTAAGAGACTACGGCTGCGACGCCCTGCGTCTTTACGAGCTGTTTGTCGGACCGCCGGAGCTGGATGCAGAGTGGGACGACAGAGGAATCGACGGCGTAGCAAGATTCTTAAACCGTTTCTGGAACCTGGTAATGGACAACAAGGACAAAGACGTAAAAGAAACCAAGGAAATGGTAAAACTCCGTCATAAACTGGTTTACGACATTGAGCAGCGTTTCTCCCAGTTCAGTTTAAATACCGTTATCTCTGGATTTATGGAGTATAACAACAAGATGATTGACCTGGCAAAGAAAGAGGGCGGCATTGATAAAGAAACTCTTCGTACCTTTACCATTCTGCTTTCTCCATTTGCGCCTCATATAGGCGAGGAACTGTGGGAACAGCTTGGCGGAACCGACAGCGTATTCCATGCCCAGTGGCCGGAATGCGATGAAGAAGCTATGAAGGACGACGAGATTGAAATTGCCGTACAGATCAACGGCAAGACCAGAGGTCTTGTAAGCATTCCTGCAGACGCTTCCAAAGAAGCAGCATTAGAAGCAGGAAAGGCTGCAGTAGCCGATAAATTGACCGGAACCATTGTAAAAGAAATTTATGTTCCAGGAAAGATCATCAATATTGTGCAGAAGTAAGCCATGCGAATAGAAATAAGACAGGACTCCCTATGCTTGCATAAAGGGAGGACTGTCTTTTTCTATTCATAGGGCGACGCCCGTCAACCGACATGAAGCAGAGCGGAATGGAGGTTGATCGCATGGCTTATGCAGGAGTGTTATGTTTACAGAATAAAGTGCTTGGAAATATTTCAAAAAGACATGAACGGAATGACGCAGATAGTAGAGATATTATCTGCGTTATTGTTAACGGAAATAGCGTAAAGAATTTTAAATTTAAGATTAAGGAAGTGTAAGGAATATGCAACCTGTTTTTATTTTCTAACGGGGCAAATTTGATAAATACAATACAGGTTAAGATGTCGAGAGCTTATTACAATTTAAACTCGAAATATCAAAATATGTTATGGTATAATAGATTTGAGCCGCAGGACAATGCAGATTGGTTCATTTTAGTTGGTATATATGCAAAGTTCGATTGAAAACAGGATTGAAGAAATTAGAAATTCATTTCGATAAGAAAAGTTATTTGGGTAAATAACAAATCGCAATATTTATAAGGATTATAAGCGAAAAGACTTTTGAGGAACGCATAGTTAGATGTAACGTATTTAGAAGAAATAAAACAGTTTGACTGACAGTGTTAGCTTTTTTCTGTGATGAAAATTGATTTTATTCAAAAGATATTATAAGAAAGAGAGGGTAAAAATGAGTACGTTATATGTGTCGGATTTAGACGGAACATTATTGCGAAGTGATGAAAAAATATCCCAATATACAAGTAGTGTGATAAATAGTTTGACGAAAAAAGGAATGCTTTTTTCTTACGCTACTGCTCGCTCGTTGATAACAGCTAAAAAAGTAACAAGCGGTATAAACGCTAAAATTCCTCTGATTGTATACAATGGTGCATTTGTTATAGATAATAGCACAGGGGATATTATGATTGAAAATTATTTTGATGATGAAGTAGATATTGTACTGGATGACTTATTTTCAAATGAGGTATATCCTATTGTTTATGCGTACATAGACGGCAAAGAGAAGTTTTCATTTGTTCCCGAATTATGCTCGGATGGAATGAGGAAGTTCCTTGACAGCAGAAAAGGAGATGTCCGCGCCAATGCGGTAGAAACAATAAATGAATTGAAGTCAGGAAAGATGTTTTACATTACTTGTATTGATGAACCGCAAAAACTTGAAGCTTTATACAAAAAATACAGGGATGTCTATCATTGTGTTTATCAGACGGATATATATACAAAGGAACAATGGCTTGAAATCATGCCCTTGAATGCTTCAAAGGCAAAAGCGATTAGACAATTACAGTCACTTTTAAAATGTGAAAAGTTAGTTGTGTTTGGCGATGGAAAAAATGATATTGATATGTTTGAACTGGCAGATGAAAGCTATGCTGTTCAAAATGCACATGAAGACCTTAAACGAATTGCAACATCAGTTATTTCCTCTAATGATGAGGATGGTGTTGCAAAATGGCTTGATAAAAATTATGTCATGCAAATAATTTAATTTATGGGTATTAGAAAAATATGAGGAGCAATTGGTAATTCTGTAGCAGAAGAAAAAGAAAAGGCATAAGGGGTGTTAAATAGAAATTCTATGGACCATGTAATACGAGAAATGAGATGGGAAGAATATGAGTTATTGAGCGATTTTTTATACGAAGCGATTTATATTCCGGAAGGTATGGAACCGCCGCCGAAATCTGTAATCGAATGTCCGGAATTGCAAGAATATATCGTCGGATTTGGAAATCGAACACATGATAAAGCCTTAGTTGCAGAAATTCAGGGAAATGTAGTAGGCGTTGTCTGGGTAAGAATTATGAATGATTATGGTCATATTGATAATGATACGCCTTCTCTTGCCATGTCTGTCTGCCCCAAATATAGAGGATTCGGCATTGGAACATCATTATTGAAGCAACTATTGCAAATAGAAAGACTGGCCGGATATTCAAAAATATCCTTATCCGTTCAGAAGAGTAATTATGCAGTAAAGATGTACGAAAAAGTGGGATTTACGATTGTTGATGAAACGAATGAGGAATATATTATGATGATAAATCTATAGCAGAAAACCGCAGTCAGCAAACAATTTGAGAGAAGAATCGTTAATCTTGGAAAGAGGTAACAAAACATGATAGAAATTCGATTTGCCAGGGAACGTGATATAGATAGCTGGATGAACCTTGTAAATAAGGTAAAAGAAAATTTTCCAGGTCTTGAGACCGGACAGGCTTTAAAGGAACACCGGAATACCGTTTTGGAGTTTATAAGGAAGGAATCGGCAATCTGTGCCCAAAGTGACGGCAACATCGTGGGTGCGCTGTTATTTGCAAGAGATAGCAATATGCTCTGCTTTTTGGCGGTAGATCCAAAATGCCGCAGACAGCATATTGCAGAAGAGATGGTGTCGGAAATGCTCCCATTTTTAAATCCCCAGAAAGACGTTGTTGTCACGACATATCGTGAAGGAGTACCAGAAGGAATTGCGGCAAGATCCTTTTATAAGCATTTAGGTTTTGCGGAAGGAAAACTGACCGAAGAATTTGGAAGTCCGGTTCAGGAGTTTGTATTAGCACGATAATCCTGAAAAAGGCGTAAAAGAGAAAAGGGGTTGCTTAAATAGATGAGAAGCTAATTTGTAAATCTCAAAAGATAGGATAAAATAAAAGAAATGGATAACTTCGGATTTGATAGAGGTTTTATATAATGGAATACATTAAGGTTACGAACGAAAATATTGAAAAAGAGCATATATGTTGTGCGATTTCTAATAACAATGATATTCAAGTATCTTCAAAAAAAGCATGGTTGTCAGAACGGTTTGAAGATGGCTTAGTTTTTCTCAAAAGTACAAAAAGAGGAAAGTGCTTTATTGAATATATTCCTGCTGAAAATGCATGGAATCCGATTTCAGCAGATGGGTATATGTATATTGATTGTTTATGGGTTGCGGGTTCGTTTAAAGGGCATGGTTATTCATCAGACTTATTAAATGCTTGTATTGAGGACAGTAAAAACAAAGGAAAAAAGGGATTGTGTATGTTAGCAGCGGCAAAGAAGAAACCATTTTTAGCTGACCCTAAATTTCTGAAGTATAAAGGATTTCAAGTTTGTGATGAAGCTGATAATGGTATTCAATTATGGTATTTACCGTTTGTAGAAAATGCCACATTGCCACAATTCAAAGAATGTGCGAAACATCCCCATACTGACGAAATGGGGTATGTTTTGTATTATACAAGTCAATGTCCGTTTAATGCGAAGTATGTTCCTGTAATTGAGGGGATTGCAAAAGAAAAAGCAATACCATTTAAAGCAATTCATTTGCAGAGTAAAGAGGAATCACAAAACGCTCCGACACCAATCACAACATACGCATTATTTTTAAATGGAAGCTATATTACGAATGAACAGATAAATGATACGCGTTTTTTGAAATTATTGGAGAAGTAAAAATCCAGTTTGAGGGATTGGAAACTCGGAATTGACCGAGCAAAGCGAGGGATGCTTCTTGTCTGCAGGGCAAGAATGTATACTTCTAATTTGAGGAGACAAGAATATGAATGAATATATCTATGTTACTTTAAGACAAAAACCGGAATTAAAAGAAAAAGCAGCCACATGGTTTCATGATAAATGGGAAGTGCCGCGAGAAGCGTATCTTGAATGTATGGAAGCCTATCTTAATCATGAAACAGAATATGGTTGGTATCTTTGCTTAGATAAAGAACGGATCATAGGAGGTCTTGGAGTAATCGAAAATGATTTTCATGACAGGAAAGATCTTGCTCCAAATGTATGTGCATTATATACGGAACCAGAGTACCGCTGTCAAGGAATTGCAGGACAATTACTTAATATTGTTGTGAAAGATATGAAGTCCAAAGGAATTAATCCTATCTATTTGATTACAGACCATACAAGTTTTTATGAAAGATATGGCTGGGAATTTTTGTGTATGGTTCAGGGAGATGGCGAACCTGATATGACAAGAATGTATATTTATAGATAAGTGTTTTCATTCCCGTAATGAGGGCAATTTCTAAAATCTACATCATAAATAAAAGTTCCTTTTCTTATGTTTCCTTGCGTTTTATATCATAAACCATACCGTTACTGTACGGTCAAGAAGATTACGAATTGTCAGAAAAATTTAAGGTGTATTTCGCCTGGCGCCATGGTAAAATGTACCTATAGAAAAGGCAAAACGGATAAGGAGAGGAGGCCGAGAGATGATTGTATTGATAACAGGGGCGTCTCATACAGGAAAAACCGCTCTTGCCCAGCGGCTTCTTGAACAATATCACTATCCCTATTTGTCTATCGATCATTTGAAGATGGGGTTAATCCGCAGCAAAAACACGACCCTGACCCCGATGAGTGATGATGGGGAATTGACCAGATATTTATGGCCCATTGTTTGTGAAATGATAAAAACGGCGATCGAGAACCAACAGAATCTCATTGTAGAAGGCTGCTATATCCCCTTTGCCTGGAAGAACTATTTTGAAAAAGAGTATTTGGAGCAGATAACATACATCTGTCTGGTAATGACCGAACACTATATCCGGAATCACTTTGATGACATTAAAAAATATGCCAATGTAATCGAAAACCGGCTGGATGATGGGGACTGTACGATGGACAATGTGCTGAGGGACAATGCTTTTGTGATGGAACAGTGCCGGAAGTATCAGGTAGATTATATTCAGATTGAGGAGGAGTACAAACTATTTTGAAAAAACGAGTACGGATATGGATAGGGCTTTTTGCCGGTATCCTGCTGTTGGGGTACATCATAATAGGAAATCCGGTTGTATTTGTTCATAACCATCAGCTAAAATCTGCAATTACTTCTATCAGCGAAGATACAGATGCGATAACGCTCAACGAAATCGTTCCGTTTCAATGGGATACGGTCTATACATTCGAACCATATGCCACCAGAGAAAAGATAGCAGAAATCATTGGTTTTGACAGCAGTTCCATACGGGAAACGGTAAGTGAGGGGATGGTGCAGCTTCTGTTTGTAAAGGGTCATAAGGTAACAGCAAGCGTGTGCGGACATCCCAGCAGTCTTGGATATGCAGTCGGCTTTTTTGACAGGGTTGATTATGAAGAAAACGCAGTATTTTCAGTAAAAAGAGAAGATGGGCTTGTGATACTTAGCAGACAGTGACAATCATAAGGCAGGGGGCAGTGAGAAGAGAATGAGAACGGTAAGCTTATTTATCGCTATGAGCCTGGATGGTTATATTGCAGACAGCAAGGGGGGAGTGGACTGGCTGCAGGGACAGGGAAAGGATGAAGAACAAATCGATTCCTACTTAGAGTTTATAAAAGAGATGGACACCGTTTTAATGGGATGGAATACCTATCATCAGATTGTGGAAGAGCTTTCGCCAAAACAGTGGATTTACGACGATTTGACAACCTATGTAGTAACGCACAAAAATCTGGCATCTTCGGAAAAGATTCGCTTTACGGACAGCAATCCGGCAGAGCTGATCCGGAGCTTAAAGAAAGAAAAGGGAAAAGGGATTTGGATTTGCGGCGGCGCAAACCTGATTTCCCAGTTAATCAAAGAAAACTGTATTGATTACTATTATATTACGGTTATTCCGACCCTGCTGGGGTCAGGTATCCGCCTGTTTGAGCCCAGAGAGGGAGAGATTTTACTGAAATTGCGGTATACAAGGTCTTATAACGGCATGACGGATTTGGTTTATGAGCGAAGATAAGGGGGTGCTGCCGATGGAGAAAAAAAGATTGAAGAAAAGCAACTGGCCTTTTTATGCGGCCCTGGTTCTGGATTTTTATCTCCTTCCGGCGTTGATCGTGGATACCGGAAGCGCCATGGTTCTGATGCTTTTGGTTATGCCGGCAGTCTGCCTGATTACATCGGTTATATACGGCATGAAAAATGGATTCTGTTACTGGTATGGGATTGCTGCGGTAGTTCTGTTTGTCCCGTCTATTTTCCTGTTCTATAACGAAAGCGCGTGGGTTTATTCTGTTTTATATGGAGTGATTGCATTTCTTGGCAATTTACTTCCGGTTCCCTTTGGCAAAAAATCAAAACAATAGGAGGCGCCTATGGAAATTGTAAAAAAGTATGGAAACAATATTTGGAGGATCCCGTTGATTTCGATTCTGGGCGGTCTTTGCTATGATCCGGTTTACATCAAAATTCTGATGCGGTTTGGTATAAGTGAATCGGGAGAACTGAACCGGATTGCTACCCTTTGGGCAAGCGGAGGACTTCTTCTGGCAGTCTTGTTACTGGGAGGTTTCCTGCTGCTGCGGAATTTATCGCAGAAAGAGATTTTTGCTTCTGCAGCCGTTGTTGCCATTTATGGTCTGCTGCTTTCAGCGATCCAACGACTTACCGGCAGCACAACAGGGCCTGCTGCAATCGTATTTTTATATCTGTTTACCCCGTTGAACTGGACGGGATTTTTCGTTGAACTGTTTGTGTATATAAAGGAAAAATGGGAAATATCGCTTCCTTTTATCCTGTGGCTTTCCTATCTGGCTCCGTTTCTGTTTATGGTATTCGGGAGAAAAAAGAGGGAATGATGAGCTGGGAGGGATAATTTGAACAGAAAGAAAAAAAGCTTTGTACTCTGTATAGCTGCAGGTGTCATAGCGCTGCTGCTTTTGCTGTTCTGTATCTGGTATTCCTGGCCGCGCCCCATTGCTGTGCTCGGTGTAAATGAAACCAATACAGAAGGGATCGACTGCCTGGCAATGGAATCTGGAGTGAGGGAAGGGACACCGATAATAGATACTTATCGGCTTCAGACGAAGGAATGGGAAGAGATACAGGACATGATGGAGCTGTTAAAAAGCAGCTCCTATTCCCGATCGTACAAAAACCTGCTTCCAAAGGCTGCAGGTTCTCTCGGTTCAGAGAATGGGAACGGGGATTTGCTAACCGTCAGCATTACCTTGCTGTATAAGAATGGCAGCGACAATTTCCTGTTTCTGGATAATGGAAATGGACGATTAATGAAGCAGGACGGGCAGGCGGTTTATTTTAAAGCAGACAAAAAACTGGCAGAAGAGCTGGCCGGTTACATAAAACAAAATGGAACAAAATAGTACGCGGCTCGCTTGCTTGCCACTTCCAGATAAGAATGGTATAATCAAAATGATGGAGAAGCGGCGGCAACTTCGGTGTAGTTTTTGCCAAAAACTATTGGAAGAAAGTAGGGTTGAAGTAAGCTTTCGTTGAGACTATACTGAAACATATAGAGAATATGTCTGCCAGTTCGCATGAGAGTTTCCATTGAATCATAGAGATGGAGGAGTGCGGTATGCAGATGGACGGAAGGCTGGATACCTTGCTGTCGGTTCTGTCAGAAGAAACCTATTTAGATGTTGAATCAATTGCAAAGAAACTGCAGATTAGTGAGAGAACGGTCCGGATGCAGGTCAGTCAGCTTAAAGAACTGCTGGAGCAGAATGGAGCTGGTATTGAGCGCCGGAGAAACTTAGGACTCCGGATTCAGGTAAAGGAAAGAGATACCTACCAGGCGTTTATGAAGGGAAAGACTTCTCCGGTTTATCCACAGACAGGAAGACAGAGAGTAGAATATATTATTGCTCTTTTTTTCAGTTCTTCTGCTTATATTAAGGCGGAAGAACTCTGTGAAAGGATGTGCATATCCAGAAAGACCTTATCCCTGGATTTAAAAACGGTTGAACAGTATTTGAACCGTTACCATCTGGAATTGGAACGCAAACCTTACTATGGACTACGGATGTGCGGAAATGAGTTCGCCAGGCGGATTTGTCTGTGCGCGGTCTTTTATGAATTCAGAGATCAGTGGATTCAGGAGATTCAGAAAAATCTGAAAAGCTCTGAGCTGGTTCGCAGTGTGATTTTAGACAGCGTCAAGCAGTGCGGGTATACCATTTATGAAATGGATATTCCCAATATTGTGCTCCAGATTCAGATTGCCATATACCGGCAGGAACAAGGTTTTTTTATCCGGATGGAAGAAATTACAGACAGCGGATTTTTGCAGGAAAGCGATATTCGCGCCGCCCGTCTGTGTGCAGAAGGCTTACAAAATTCTCTAAATATTACCATTCCGATTCCGGAGGTAAAATACATTGCCATCCAGCTTTCGGGAAAAAAGAGAGTGCTGGAAGGCGATAAAAGCAATCTGGTCATCGATATGGAGATTAACCAGCTGGTCAACCGTATGCTGGAACGGGTGCAGGAAGCATTTTCCGTGGATCTGAGTTCCGATTTTGACTTGAATACCATGTTAAGGCAGCATATGGTATCTTTGCGGATCCGCCTTCAGTACGGGCTTAGGATGGACAATCCTATTTTACAGGAAATTAAAGCAAATTACAGCTTCCCATATGCAGTTGCGGCCCATGCGTCTACGGTGCTTTCTGAGTATTTTCATACCATTGTGCCGGAAGAGGAGATTGGCTATCTGGCGCTGTGCTTTGCCCTTTCCCTGAAGCGTCAGGATCAGGGACGTCGCCGCCATAACATTCTTCTGGTGTGCGCGTCTGGAGCCGGAAGCGCAAAACTGTTTGAATACCGGTTTCGGGAAGTGTTTGGAGAATATCTGGACAAGGTAGAGACCTGCGATCTTGCTTCGCTGTCCCAGAAAGATTTTTCTTATGTGGATTATGTATTTTCTACTATTCCGGTTCCTGTGCCGATACCAGTTCCTGTTTACGAAGTGCAGTATTTCTTTGAACGGCATAATGTGGCGGAAGTGGAGCGGATTTTAAAACACGATGGCCATACCGGAATTGAGACCTACTTTGATAAAACACTTTTTTTCACTGATATAAAAGGAGATACCCGAGAACAGATTCTGCATGAACTATGCAAAAAGATCGGGGAAGTCCGCAGGATTCCGGCAGATTTTGAACGTGCTGTTTTAGAACGGGAAAATCTGATGCAGACGGATTTGTGCCGTCATATTGCGATTCCCCATCCATACAGGCCTATGACAGAAACAACCTTTGTCTGTGTAGGGATTTTGGAAAAACCAGTGCTGTGGCATCATTATGAAGTCCAGATTGTATTTTTATTATCCGTTTCCCTGCAAAAGGAAGAAAGTCTGGAAAAGTTTTACAGGGTAGCGCCCCGCTTTATGATGGATGAAGCGCGGATGGAACATCTGATACAGACAAAAAGCTATGAGACTTTGCTTGAGCTCATTCATTGGGCAGAACAAGAGGAGTTATAAAAAATAATAAAATACATAGGAGGTAGTGAGTATGGCAACTATCAGAGTATTATTGTGCTGCGGTGCTGGATTCTCCAGCGGATTTTTAGCACAGAAGGCAAGACAGGCTGCAAAGAAAGGAAAAATCGACATGACCATTGAAGCGCGCAGTGAGAGCGTGGTAAGTGAGTACATGGACAAGATGGACGTTCTTTTGGTCGGTCCGCATTATGCAAGTGCAGTGCCGAAGTTAAAAGAAGAGTGCGAGCCTCACGGAATCCAGGTAGACCTGATTCCGGCAGAGATTTATTCTACTCTGGACGGAGCGGCGCTGGTAGATTTTGCAGTAAAAGTTTCGGAGAGAAAGGACGGATAATACAATGGATGGTTTAATGAAGTGGCTTTCCGATGTATTTGCTCCGAAAGCGAGAAAGGTATTTGCAAATCCATGGATTGATACGGTAGCAAGTACCATGAAGAAGGTTCTGCCTATCATTTTAACAGGTTCCCTGATCTTTTTCTACAATGTATTCCGTTCCTATTTAACCTTTTTGCCGGATTTAAGCCCGATTGCAAACTTTTCCTTTGGGCTGCTGGCAATCTTTGTGGCATTCTTCATTACCCACGAAGCAATGCTGAAGCTGGGACATGGAGAGTATCAGATTAACGCATCCCTGATTTCCGTTGCGTCCTATTTGATGCTGTGCCGTCCGCAGGTTGTAGATGGAGTATTCCAGATTGACAACGGACGGATTGGAGCCGCTGGTATCATGATGGGTATTGTAGTGGGCTTGTTTGTAGCCATTGTATTCCATCTGTATGCAAAGCTTCACGTTCTGGAAAACAACGATACGCTTCCGGACTTTGTAAGCGACTGGATTAACAACATTATCCCGATTACCATTACATTAGGCTTATCCATGATTTTTGCCAATGTACTGAAACTGGATCTGTATGATATCCTGGTAAGTCTGTTCATGCCGCTGCAGAAGGGCGCCCAGACTCTGCCTGGCTTCATTCTGATTTGCTTTGTGCCAGTTATTTTCTATTCGATGGGTATTTCCAGCTGGGTATTCAACGCAGTTACCACTCCAATTTTTATGGTGGCAATCGCAGAGAATATTGAAGCAGTTGCAAACGGCCACGCTCCAATGAACATTGCGACCAGCGAGGCAGTATTTACCGCAGCGCTGATTACCATGGGCGGACGCGGAGGCACGCTGCCGTTAAACGTTTTAATGCTGCGTTCCAAGAGTAGAAAGCTGAAAACGATGGGTAAGATTTGTATCGGACCATCCCTGTTTAACATTAATGAGCCGCTGATGTTCGGCGCACCAGTTGTATTTAATCCTCTTCTGATGCTGCCGATTCTGATTAACAGCATTACCGGTCCTGCAGTGGTATGGCTGACCATGCATTTTGGATTGCTGAATATTCCGTCCAAGATGGTACAGGTAGGACAGATTCCGGCTCCGTTCTCCAGTGTAATGATCACAGGAGACTGGAGAGCAGTTATCGTTTATATCGTGCTGTTTGCTATCTACCTGCTGACCTGGTATCCATTCTACAAGGTATACGAGAAACAGTGCGTAGAGGAAGAGACAAAGGCAGCTTAATATTGAAAATTGCCAGATACAGCAGTGTTTCTCTTGCAGGAACACTGCTTTTCAGAAAGGAGAAAACTCGTTATGGGAGATATGTTATTTCAAGACGATGACAAAGTCGTTCAGGTTGCCATGCAGATTGTAATTGCGGCCGGAGACGCCAGAAATGCAGCCGGACGGGCATTAGACTGCGTAGGACAGTTTGATTTTGCAGGAGCAAAAGAGCAGATGAAAGAGGCCCACAGCCATATTTCAGAAGCCCACAATGCGCAGACAGAAATGATTCAGGCAGAGATTTCCGGAGAAGAAACATTTCAGCCAAGTATGCTGTTTAACCATGCCCAGGATACTCTGATGACTGTAATGTCTGAAATTCATCTGACAGACAAAATGATTTCTGTATTTGAAAGCTTTTATGAAAAAATGGGGAAATAAGGAGGAGCTATGAGCGAAATGATGAAAAAGACCATGCCGGAGCACTTTTTATGGGGAGCTTCTACCAGTGCATACCAAGTAGAAGGCGCTGCAGAAGAAGATGGCAAAAAATTGTCCCAGATGGACATTTTAAACCGCGGAACCGGATTTGCCGATGCCAGTGTAGCCAGCGATCACTATCATCGTTATAAAGAAGATATTGCTTTGATGAAGGAATGCGGATTTACAGCCTACCGTTTTTCTTTCTCCTGGTCCAGAATCTTTCCGGATGGAACGGGAGAGGTAAATCCAAAAGGACTGGAGTTCTACGACAATCTGGTAAATGAACTGGTTGCCAATGGAATTAAGCCGGTGCCGACGATTTATCATTACGATATGCCAATGGCCCTGGTTGACAAGTATGACGGATGGGTAAGCCGCCAGAGCGTAGAGGATTTCGTAGCTTACGGCGAGTTTTTGATCCGCAGATACGGCGACAGAATCAAAGATTGGCTGATTATCAACGAGCAGAGTATTATTGTGGAATTCTGGAAAAAGAAAAACTACATTCCGGAAAAGTACCACGACAATCCTCAGATTAAGTTCCAGATTAACCACCACATGAATCTGGGACAGGCAAGAATCAGCAAACTGATTCACGAATTGGTAGAAGGCGGCCGTTCCGGTGCAGCCATCGGTTACTCTCCGGTATATGGACTGGATTCTACCCCAAAGAATATGCTTGCAATGCTGAATGCAGAAGATCTGAAGAACCACTTCTTCTTAGATATTTACTTCAAAGGAAAATATCCGGTAGGCGCATTCCGCTATCTGGAAGAGCACAACATGGCTCCGGTAATTGAAGAAGGCGATATGGATATTTTAGCAGCTGGAAAGCTGGATTTCCTGGGAGTCAACTATTACGCAAGCAAATGTGTCCGTTTCCCAGATGCAGATAAGAACGAGCTGACGGAAGCAAAGAGCAATTTAAGCGGCAAGAAGGGCGCTATGGGCGCTTACGAAGTAATGCCGGATTTCTACCAGTACATGAAGAACCCAAACGCAGATACCAACGATTGGGATTGGACCATTGATCCAACTGGTATGGAATATTTATTAAGAGATATTTACCAGCGTTACGGCATTCCGATGATTATTACAGAAAATGGTCTGGGCGCCAGAGACGTTCTGGAAGATGGAAAGGTTCACGACGATTACCGGATTGATTACTGGACCAAGCATCTCCAGGCCATTCACAGAGCCATCGAACTGGGCGTAGACGTAAGAGGATTCTTGCCATGGTCATTTGTAGACGTACTTAGCACCAGCAATGGATATCAGAAGAGATATGGCCTGGTATACGTAAACCGAGATGACGAGGACTTAAAAGACTTAGCCAGAATCCCGAAAGACAGTTTTTACTGGTACAAGAAGGTAATTGAAACCAACGGAGCTTCCTGCCTGTGATAAACGAAAACGAGGGAGATATGGAGTTATCAACTTGTTTCCCGATATGGGATATGTAGAGACTTGTGTGTTGCTACAAAGACGAACTATGTAGAAATCCTTAATTTTAGGCACTTTTTCAAGCATATCGTCTTTACAAGCGAGGGCGATAAAATCAGAAATAAAGAGATAAAGAACTATATCAATGTTTCGGTAGTAGTTGATATAGAGTGTGGGAACACAATAAGCTAAATATTCAATTTGGGGGTACTTGTAAAAAAGTATCCCTTTTTTATGCAGTATGTGTGATTTTATAGGACACACCTATTATAGGGTGTGTTTTTTTGTTGCACTTTTTAAGAGAAAGGAGAACTATCATGGCAAAAAATCAGGGAGCATTAGTGTATGACACTAATACCGGACATTATAATATCCGTTTTGATTTGGCCTGTTATTATGGAGGGCTGCATTGCGGGAACTGCTTGGATGTACGGGTTGGAGGTCGGTGGATACCTACCCGCATAGAGTATGACGGTGGATGGTATCTAGTTGGTGTTGATACAGATATTCTGGACGGTTTGGTGGTGCGGATATGATAATGCGATATCACACTCTCATACGTGCTCCACCCTGCTACTAATAAGCAGTTATAAGTTATAAATAAGATACAGAAAGGATGACGAGAATGGCATATTTAGGTGCAGTTATACGCTTAAACAACAAATATTGCATACGATATAGCCGCTCATTATACGGGTTTCCTTTGCGCCCAAATACAGCGTTATGTATCCGAACAAGTTCAGGCGGTTGGGAAAACGGAATACTGGGATACAATCCAGATGCAGATGATTGGTATATTGACGGCATTAGTTGCAGCGTATTAGAAGGTTTGATTGTAAAAACGGAGACGATTATATGAAACGAATAGGAAGTATTGTATACAACAGTGAAAAAGACTGCTGCATGGTACGTTATAATGCAGAAGTTTTTTTAGAAATTCCAGAAGGTGCAGAATTATATGTGCTGCACGGTAATGTATGGATACGTAGCAGGTTGGTGCGTTCCATATGGGGATATTGGACGCTGTGCGGGTCTGGAATGTCCAGCAATCTAACGGGAGTGTGTGTGATGATAGATATTGATGATACTGGCAAATATATCCCCCACATAATACCCAGCTTGTATTGATGGAGGAGGAAGACATGAAAATTGTAAAATATAAAAGACCGATATCAGACTGTGTATTATGCTATGTACGCATTATTGCGTATACCTCTATGCTGGCAGTGATTTTGCCTATTATCTATTTCGCATTAACCCATTGTGGAAAAGTCACGCTACGGGAACGCATACAGTCGGCATTATATCAGTTAGATAAGCTGATACATATCTGATTTTTTCGCTGGCTGGCATTGCCGGATAATCATTATCCCGCACAGTTATTATCAATAAAAAATAGTATATGGCAGGCGTAGGTATGTTGCACCCTGCTCGGACTGGGTGCTGCCCTCTACGGGCATCCCCCAGTCTTCCCAGCGTGCAAGCAGGGGCTGAAAATGGACTTTCTGACATGCCAATACAGTACGCCCCTGCATAGGCAAGATACGCCCGTTGTAATACAACGGACATCTTGCCAAGGGCGGAGTACCGCCCTATGGAACCCACCCTACGCCTGCCAAAGTTATCATCAAAGGAGGGAAGAAAGTGAAAAAATCAGTTATGTACAGTGTTCGTTTAACTCCACTGGAATACGAAGCGTTAAAAAGTAAATGCGAAAAATCAGGCGTGGAAGTTTCCGAGTTTGTCCGTTCTGCCATGAAAGGAAAAAATGTATCCGTCATAGAAGGGATTCCGGAAATGATAGTTGCATTAAACCGTATCGGAAACAATATCAACCAGATTGCCAAGGCATTTAACTACGGCTTGTTGTCCGGTGCAGAAGCAGATATAAAAAGGGCGGCATTAGATATTGCAGAGATGAAAAAAGAACTGTTCCGGATAAGTAGGAAGGTTGACATATGCCAGTGATTAAAATTATCCCCAGTAAAGGCTCTGTGAATGCAATCAGGGACTATATTACCCAGAACAGCAAAACATCAAGTGATTATATCCTTACCTCTGGTTGCTGTATTGAAAATCCGGAACTGGACTTTGACACTTTAAAAAGTACCTATGAAGACCCGCAGCATCCAAAGGAACGGACATATTATCACATTATCATATCCTACAATACGAAGTCAGAAACAATAGCACCACAGGATATTAAGGAAATGACAGAGGAATTATGCCGGAACTCAAAAATTGACTGCTATCAGTGGTTTTCAGCCGTCCACTATAAAGACACGCCGAAACACCTGCATTGTCATGTAATCGTGGGAAATACGGCAATCAGAGACAGCAAGGAACAAAGAATACGGAAAGGAAAAAGTTTCCGTTCAACGGTTACATTTAGAAAAACACTCATGAAGGAGGCAAACCAGATGTGCAAAGAATATGGTTATGAGCATAGTCTTGTTTCAGAACGCGGGAAAGGTGTGAGGGAGACAATGGCAGAAAAAGCCATGAAAGCTAAAAATCAGCGGACATGGAAAGACGAATTACGGATGCAGATTGATGATGCAAGAAGAAATGCAGATAGTTTTGAATCCTTTAAGGATATTATGGAACAGTCTTTCCATGTTAAAGTCATGGAAAATAAAAAAGGAGAACTCCGCTATATTCCGGAGTCCTTTGAAAAAAATGACCCGAACTGTATCAAGCCATGCCATGAACGCAGATTAGGCGGGCGATATGGACGGGAAGAGATTGAAAGGAGCATCGACAGACAGAATGAGTTTAGAGAGAAGGATAACAAGGAACATGAAAAGAGAAATGAACTGGAAAGATGAACTTCCGCAGGAGATATGCGATTTTTTTGACGGTAAAAATAATGAAACAGGAATTACAGAAGAGGAGGAACAGGAAATCCGGCAGCAGCAGGAAGCTTTACGGAAAATGTCTGAAGCATTTTATGAAGGACTGGATATCAGCAGGGCTTTCGAAAATGAAAACAGTAAAAAGAAAGAAAATCAGGATATCTATATTAAAACAAAACTGCTCCCGCCGGATAAACTGAAAAAATACATAGATACTACATTTTTTCTGATGAAATTTTCCGGAATATGGTTAGGGATTGGATTTTGGGTATTGGTTCGATTTCTGCTGTCATTCAGTTTCATCCGGCCAAATAGGCTGACTGATATCTTATCGTTTTTCCCGACTTTTATCATTACCAAAGAAAATGTAAAAAACTGGATGGCCGGAGAACGTACCTTTTCATGGTTTTCCACCTGTGACCCACAGAAAAAGGAAGAAAGAAAAATGCCGTTGTATGAACGGCAGAAACTGAACCCACCAGTACCAAAACACTTGTATGCCGGAGCATCCCCTATGTTCTTTTTTGGCAAGTCAGGACAACATTATGTAGGCCGAAAAGAAGAAGGAGAAGGGCATATCGTCTGTTTTGGCGGTTCTGGCTTGGGAAAATCTGCCTGTATTGCCATTCCCAGTCTATACACATGGGATGGTGCTCTGCTCGCCATTGATATCAAGGGGGAGTTGTCGGAAAATGCCCCATACAGGCACAATAACTATGTGTTAGATCCGTTTGATTCTTCCAGTTACGGGTATAACCCTTTTGAAGTGTTAGATAACTATACGGATGAAGACATTGTACATGGGATTCAGGATATTGTATATGCCATTCTTCCAGGGAACCCGAAAAGTGATGTAAATACGGACTACTGGGCTAATAACGCAAGGAGTTATTTATCTGGGATGTATTTATGGGCGTACAAACGGAATAAATCCTTTACGGAAATAAACGAAATGATTTGCAGTATGACGGCAAAGGAACTGCTAAAGGAAGTAGCCCTTTCCCATGACTTGCCTGTTGTAATGCGGTTTCTGGGCGGGTATATCAATATGAATGATAAAACCCTTGATTGTATCGTCTCTACAGCTAAAACCGCAGTTGAGTTATACGCAGTGGACGGCAGCATCCAGAATGTGATGAACCGCAGGAAGACGATACAGCCAGGGATGCTGCTGGAAGGGGGAAGGATATTTATCAAAATACCAGAAGAAATGATTGACCCATGGAGAACATTTTTGAATATGATTGTAAATCAGTTTCTGCGGGAAAGTGCCAAATTTCCAGACAAGGGAGGGCAACGGATTTTGTTTTTGATAGACGAATTTGCCCGTCTGGGTAGAATCCGGAGTATTGAAGACAGTATGACAACCTTACGAAGTAAGGGAATCACGATATGCCTGCTTACTCAGTCCATCAGCCAGATTGATGCGATATATGGATTAGAGCACCGCAGAATCATTATGGACAATGCAGCCTATACACTGGTGCTGTCCGCAAGAGACCCATCATCTGCGGAAGAAATTTCCAAAATGATAGGAAAAGACTGGTTCACAAAAGTTTCTGTCAATACGAAAAAAATGGCAGACAACAATTATACATACAGCAAGCAGCTTGTTTATATTGTACCGCCAGAAAAATTGAATAATCTGGGAAATGAAATGATACTGATAAGCAAGGACGGGTTTTGTAAGGTGGAAAAGGTAAATATCTTTCAAGATGCTTTTCCGTGGAAAGGCTAACAAATGATTTGGTTGCTTTCTTGGAGACTACCATAAAACAGACTTAGATGTCAATGGCAGGGGCGTTGCCAGCACCTTCCGGTGCTCCATTGACATCACGCTGTTTTATGGTGCAGAGTAATCAAGCAGACCAAAGGTGCAGCCTGCGAATGATATCGCAGCTTGTAAAAGTATATCGAGGAAAAACGCTATGAGAAAAAGCATATGTGTAAAAAATGGGAGTTTCGTTCCGCTACAGACAGACCGTATTTTATTTGATATTCCACCTATGACCTGTGAAAAGTTTAGGAATGAATGTCCAATCGAAAAAAATCCGGTGTTAGATGATTACAGACTGTTGACGAAGATAACAAAAAAGAAGCCCTGTGACAGTGATGATGGTTATTGCAGTTATCTGGCTGGGGAAATTGCAGATAAACGAGTAACTGCTGCTGTTGAAATGGAATATATCCGGCAGCAGGATGTTTTTAAATGTCTTAGTGAAGGGCATCGGATGTGTGTGGCTCAGAAACTGAATACCATTAACGAAGAAAAGTGCAGGGTAAAAGTGAATCTGACTGTTTATCTATAAGAAGTGGGGGCACATACGCCCCCTATTCTTCTATCTGGCAATGGCTGATTGCAAATTCCAAAAATTTCCCTATCAGTTCATTGCGGCTTCGGCCTGTTTCTGAAGCAATGGCATCTATCTGGCTTGCTAGTTCTTCTTTTATCCGTATGGAAAATATTTTGTATCCATCTTCGCCTTTTTTAGAGGGCGATTTTTTTATGATTAACTTGTTTTCTTTCATGTCTGGGTTCCTCCATTAAACATATTCTATGTTTAATGTGGAATAAAATATATGTTAATATTTATGTTATAAAACATGTTAAAACATTGGTTGAATAATAAAAAAACTATGGTATACTTATAATATGGCTTTTTGTGAAGATTCGAATTGATACGCTTAAAGGAGAAAAATTATGAGAAAGAGTTTTGTTAAGGTCGTAACCCTTACCGCAGCATTGAGTATGTTGGCTTCATCTACTTCATTTGCAGGACAGTGGAAGCAGGAGGGAAGCACATGGAAATACCAGAATGATGATGGCAGTTATATAACAAATAACTGGCAGTGGATTGATGGGAAATCCTATTGCTTCGACTCTAATGGGAACATGTATGCAAATACCACAACTCCAGATGGATACACCGTTAATACAGATGGACAGTGGACAGTTGATGGTGTTATCCAGACACAAAATGCAAACAATGCTACCGCAACTACTTCTGACGAATATCCATTAAAGGGTAGAGTAGAAAAGTATCTTGGTAACGAAAATGGCTTTTTATGTTGGTATTGGACTGGTCCTCATGTAATTCTTGAGGGAATTGTTCCAGAGGGAATGACAGGATTGAGCTATGTAGACCAACGAGCAATTGAAGATAGAGACCCATCCTATTCCACGGGATTAAGCCAGTATGGAATAGATGTTCTTGCCAAACTTTCCGGTTATCCATACAAAAACTCTGTTTCAGATAAACCAGAAGCTACTGCACTCCTTCATGAAGTCAAAGCCTTCATGAACAGCTTTGATTGGAGAAATGCTTCCGATTTAGAAAAAGCCACTCGTATCTGCGAGCGTATTCATCAGGCTTCCTATGACCATGATGCTGCCAATGAAGCATATACAACAGGCTGGTCTGAATCTCCAAGTTATGGAGCTTATGGATGCCTTGTTAATGGCAAAGCTGTATGTCAGGGTTATACAGAAGCTGCTCATTTACTGGGGTTTGCTGTTGGAGTCAAGTCAAGGGAGCTGGGCGATATAGGACATACTTATCCTGTATTCCTTGTAGATGGCGTTTGGCTTGGAAACGAACCTACTATGCAAAATAAATACTTTACAGTAGAAGATGTGTACAGAAAGAATATCCTTGGAAAATATCAGTTATTAGGTCAGTACTGTGAAGCCACTGGATACGTTGTACCAACAGACAAAACCATATTAAGCCAGTTTGGAACTCTTGGAGAAGAGTTCGGAAAAACAACCATCAAGTTTAAGCCTGAATATAAGTAAACATTTCAAAACAGCTATCAAATATTTTTATTTGGTAGCTGTTTTTTTTGGTTCTCAGAAGTTTCTTCTGAGAAGGATAGCAAAAAGAGAATCTACCCTTTTATAATTTGCTATAAATGGATAGATTCTCCTTTTTGGAAAAGTTGGCTCATTACATAAAACATACTTTATGATACGCATTTAAAATGCAAGAATTATTTAATCTTTTTCCAGCGTAGATTCAGAATCAAAGTACGCTATGGTTTTTTCAGTCTTATTTTTTGTATATAATTGTTATTAAGCATTTTACTTCTTTTATTTTTGGCCTATTATTTATAAGCTAAAAGTGAAAAATTTTGCTATTTAAGCGTTTTTCATTATTTTCTAATTTCATTAAAATTCTATAAGTATATGCATGTATATAGGGGATATACCTATCAGCTTTTTTTATTTATTTTCTCAAATTTGAATTTTAGAAAATCTTTATGCGTCCTCCTTTCCATTTTGGTTGTTGTTATCAAGTTCCTTAAGTGTTGCTTCTGCTAAACGCAGAATTGTTTGCATATTTGCATGCACGATATTTTGAAATTTTTCAATTTCTTGAAGCTTACAGTTTGTTGTTTCAATTTTTTGACGCATCTCCGAGTCTAGAGAATTTAGGATACAATCGCTTATACGATTTATCCAATCGTCAGTAATGGGGTTGTTCCGTTCTGTGTCGCCGGCTGAATAACAACCTTCCACTGAAAGTGAAGCAAAGAAAATTGATAATAGCTTGAATTTTTGACTTAACATTTCGGCATATGTACTATTATCGCTTTTCATTATTTTTTTTAACTCTGCGGCTTCTTTGGGAAGCCGTTTGCGATAGTGCGGAGTCATATATTGACAATCGCTATCATCTTTCAATATGACAGGTATATTGTCGATAGTTTCAGTGGTGCATTTGGCTAATATTGCTACAATATTTACAAATAATACAGTTGATGTGCTATTCATTTTCACATCGCACAAGATAGTCTGCTCTTTCGGACTTTTTGCGATAAAGATACGCAAAAAGAGTACACTACCCCCTGCAATAGTGTACTCATAAAAACCATTAGACAGTCTATCCACAAATCTGTAAACAGACGAAATAAAAACCTCTTTTAGTATAACACAAGTGCATAAAAAAATCCAGTTTTTTTTCGCTTAAAAAATTTTTTTTAAAAAAGATTTTGCGCCAGACATTTCCAAACAGATACTCTATACTTTTTACTGTAAAACACACAGTAAGTACTTACTCCCTCCCCCACATCTTTGGGGGGTAAAAATCCGGCTGGCCGGAAATTTAAAAGAAACTGTGTACATTGAAAATAAAATAGAGCAGACAGATACATTTGTGAGGATGGGGAGCCGCGGGACTGTACGCCATGACCTTTCTAACGGAAAGCGAGCGACCCATGCAGTGACCCGAGAGCGACTGTTGGAAAAGTCGTTTTGCCATGACCTATCCTCACAGAATAATGATACGTCCGCATGGTGCGGTTCTGCCCACAAGAATGGGAATAGTTGAGATACTAACGGAGCTTTCCAAAGCCGTCTGTCTGTTTGCTTAGAAAATTACAAGCAAGGGGGAATTGATATGGAGAAAAAACTAATGCGATATAGTATGCAGATTGCCATGTTACACCAACTTCTTGCCCGTAAAATGATTTCCGAGAAAGAATATGCTTTAGTTAAATCAAAGCTTATGCACGATTATAAAATTGTTTCAGATATAACCGCTTGAATTGTATATTTGAATATTGTATAATAACACTACAAAAGGAATACAAAAATACAAATATAAAAGGAGTGGTTTCGTGAAAGAAGTAGAAGTAATAAAAGCAAGAAATGATTTGCAAATTCGTACAAGAGGAAAAATGATTGAACTTATGCGTGTTGGTGCATATTGCAGGGTTAGTACAGATAGTGAAGACCAGCTAAACAGTTATAAGTCGCAGGTGGCTTATTATACAGACCTGATTAAGAAAAATAAAGAGTGGGTACTTGCAGACATATATGCTGATGAAGCAATCACAGGTACACAAGTGGCTAAAAGAGAAGATTTCCAGCGTATGATAAATGATTGTATGAATGGAGAAATTGATATGGTTATTACAAAATCTATTTCCAGATTTGCAAGAAATACGCTAGACACTTTAAAATATGTCCGTATGCTAAAGGAACGGAATATTGCAGTATTTTTTGAAGATGAGAAAATTAATACTTTAACTATGGACGGAGAATTGCTTTTAGTTGTACTTAGTTCTGTGGCACAGCAGGAGGTTGAAAATATATCTGCTAATGTAAAAAAAGGTTTGAAAATGAAAATGAAACGGGGAGAACTGGTTGGCTTTCAAGGTTGTCTTGGATATGATTATCACAAAGACACAAAAACAATTACTGTAAACGAAGAAGAAGCAGAAATTGTACGTTATATTTTCAATCGGTATATTGAAGGTGCTGGTGGTTCTGTTATTGCACATGAACTTGAAAATTTGGGATATAGAACAAAGTACGGAAATTCTATCTGGGTACAATCAACGGTCATTGGCATTATCAAGAATGAGAAATATAAAGGCGATTTATTGTTAGGAAAAACTTTTACAGTAGACCCGATTTCAAAGCGGAGATTGGAAAATTTTGGAGAAGAAGATAAATTCTATATTCGAAATCATCACGAACCGATTATTAGCGAAGAAGTTTTTGAAAAGGCACAAGAAATTCTTGCCAGAAGAAATGTCAATAGAGGAAAGATTGGAGAGGGTAACACAAAGAGAGAAAAATATAGTAGAAAATATGCTTTCAGTTGTATGCTGGAATGTGGTTTCTGCGGTGGTACTTTAACAAGGCGTAATTGGCATAGTAGTTCACAGTACAGCAAGGTTATATGGCAATGTGTAACGGCTACGAAGAAAGGCAAAAAATTCTGTAAGCATAGCAAAGGTATTCCAGAAACAGCTATTGAAGAAGCGTTTGTAGAAAGTTATCGTTTATTGTGTGATGATAATAAAGATGTTCTGGAAGAATTTTTGAAGAGAATGGACGATACGCTTAGTAGTAGTGCGGTGTCGAAACAACTTGCAAAAGCAGAAAAAGAGATAGACGCATTAGAGAAGAAAAAAAGTAAACTTGTGGATATGCGTCTGGAAGAAATTATTGATAAAGAAACCTACGAAAGTAAATATGCTGACTTAGTAAGTAAACAAGAACTGCTTGTTGAGGAAAGGCAGAAATTACAAGAAACTTCTGATAATGAAAAAGACATAAAAAAACGTCTGAAAGAGTTTAAGAAAACTTTGGAGCAGAATGAAGTCCTTGATAAATTTGACCGCTATGTGTTTGAAAGCATTGTCGAGAAAGTAATTGTAGGTGGACGTGATGAAAACGGAAATGTTGACCCTGCACAGTTGACTTTTGTTTATAAAACGGGTTTGAAGAATAGCGTAGATGGTGCTAAATTTAAACCACAAAGAAAAAATGCGAGAGGACGACATGGAACTGACGAATTGTGTTCACATGATAGCAACGAGGTTAATAAAATGTGTTCCGATAGTAGTAACGACACAAGCTGACGCCTGGGCAGCAAACGAAACTGTCTGCAGGGACGAATTTCAGAAAGGCAAAAAAGGGAACGATTATTCACAGCGGCAGTATGGAGTGTACGGGGCTTTTGGCGGTGCAGTCCGGCCAGCTTAGGGCTTATATCATTTCTCCGGAGGGACGGGAAATTACCTTATACCGGCTGTTTGACATGGATATCTGCCTGTTTTCTGCGTCCTGTATGATGAACTCCATTCAATTTGAGATTGTGGTAGAGGCAGAAAAAGATACAAATCTCTGGATTGTGCCAGCCGATGCCTATAAAGAAGTAATGGAAGAATCTGCGGCCGTTGCGAACTATACCAACGAGATTATGGCGTCCCGTTTTTCTGATGTGATGTGGCTGATAGAGCAGATTATGTGGAAAAGCATGGATAAGCGGATCGCCGCATTTTTACTGGAAGAAGCAGCGATTGAAAATACAGCTCAATTAAAACTGACTCACGAAACCATTGCCGGACATCTGGGGACCCATCGGGAAGTCATTACCAGAATGCTCCGCTATTTTCAGGGAGAAGGAATGGTAAAATTAAGCCGCGGAACCATTGAAATACTGGATGAAAAGCGGCTGGAAGATCTGTCAAAAAGTTAAAAGAACCCTTTGACATTTGCACAAAAAACTGATATTATACATTACAATATAGCTATTCAGGAAGCAACAAAGCCGTTGCGGTAAATTCGTCTGTAAAGTCCGGCGGATTGGCCGGACGGCTTTTGCGTTGCAGGCATCCAAAAAAATCTGCCGGCAGCAGATTTTTTGGACAGCAGATAAAAGGAGGATCTTTATGACAATCAGAATTGGAATTATGGGATATGGGAACCTGGGAAGAGGAATTGAATGTGCAGTGAAGCACAATCCGGACATGGAACTGGCAGCAGTATTTACCAGAAGAGATCCGGAAGCTGTTAAGATTTTGACAGACAGCGCCCAGGTATGCAGGGCGGAAGAGATCGAAAACTGGCAGGGAAAACTGGACGTTGTGATTCTCTGCGGCGGAAGCGCTACGGATCTTCCGGTTCAGACACCAAAGCTGGCTTCTATGTTTCACGTCGTAGACAGCTTTGACACCCATGCAAAGATTCCGGAGCATTTTGCAGCGGTAGATGGGGCGGCAAAGGAGAGCGGCCATGTAGCCCTTATTTCCGCAGGCTGGGATCCAGGAATGTTTTCATTAAACCGTCTCTATGCCAATGCAATTCTGCCGGATGGAAAAGACTATACCTTCTGGGGAAAGGGCGTAAGCCAGGGGCATTCTGATGCAATCCGCCGGATTGAAGGGGTTAAGGATGCCAGACAGTATACCATTCCAGTGCCGGAAGCATTAGAGTCTGTCAGAAATGGAGAAAATCCAGAACTGACCACCAGACAGAAGCACACCAGGGAGTGCTTCGTAGTAGCAGAAGAGGGGGCAGATCTGGAAAGGATTGAACAGGAAATTAAAACCATGCCCAACTACTTTGCGGATTATGATACAACGGTGCATTTTATTACCGAAGAGGAATTAAAGCGCGATCATGCGGGAATTCCTCACGGCGGCTTTGTTATCCGGAGCGGAAAAACCGGCTGGAATCAGGAAAACAGCCATATTATTGAATACCGCTTAAAACTGGATTCCAATCCAGAATTTACGGCCAGCGTAATCGCCGCTTATGCCAGAGCAGTATACCGCCTGGCAGAGGAACACGCATTTGGCTGCAAGACGGTATTTGATATTGCACCGGCTTATTTAATTAATAAGAGCGGAGAAGAGATTCGCAGAACCTTGCTGTAACTTATCTGAAAGGAAGAAAACTGGAATCATCGGGAGACGCTGGATGCCTGTCCGTTTTCCCCTTTCCGGCTTAACCGGCTGGCAAGAAGTTTTAAGGTTGATAATTTCTTTTTTTCAGCAGGAGGCATATCGGCAGTCAGAATCGAAACCAGCAGGTCAGTTTCTTTATCGTTAAATTGGATTCCCTGCTTTTGGGCATCCAGATTCAGGCTCAAAAAAAGGGGCATCAGCTGATTTTTCGGCGTTTTCTGCACCTTTTCTGCAAAATGATTTAAGTATTCCAGCTTTCGGGCGTCCATACCCGAAAGTCTGGGATCTTCTTTCCAATGAGCGTTCATAAAAATCCACCTTTCCATTCTTTTTATGCAGGCTGAATCATCTGAAGCGCCTGTATGACCATCTGAATATTTTCTAAGCGGCTTTGCTGCCTGGGCGACAAAAATCCCTTTAACTGTTCAAAGGGGAATTCACTGTTGTCTTCTTCAGCAGAAGCGCCCTGCATTTCCTGAAAGTTTTTTCGAATTTGAAATCCCTGCATAAAGTTGATAATAACGTCAATAAAATCCTGTTCCTTTGACGGTGCAAAAGGCTTTACTGCTGTTAAAATGTCTATTGGCGATGCAGGAGACTGGGTAAGGGCGCAGATTTCCATAGCTGGGTCTTCTGACTGCCCATAAAGATCCATTGTATGGATCAGTTCTTGAAACCTTACCAGGACAGAAAACATCCGCTGCTGGGAAGCGGGCATAAAAGGCAGCGCAGCTTTCAGCATCTGGAGGTGGGGATCGCTGCTCCAATAATCAAAATCCGTAAACTTTACATCTGAGTGCTGGGTCATTGTCCAATCCTTTTCGTGGCTTTTGTTTAAACTTATGCAAGGGAGCTGAAATTCATGCATATAGTAAAGTGACAGGAGGGATGAATATGACTATTTGGAATCGCCTGGTAATTGACGGAAACGCCGTTTATGAAATAGACGAAGAATGTTTAAGACAAAAGGAAGAAGCAGAGAAAAAACAGAGCCAGTCCTGGAAAAACAATCATTCAGGGCTGGGAAGCCGCCGGCCGAAAGCAGAGGGAAAATAAAGTCTATTAAATTGCCTTAAGGCAGAAACAGATGAAAAGCCCGCCTGGTAAGCCAAAGAAGGAAACTTTAAGCGGCAGAACAGGGGGCTTTTTTCTGGTTCGGATCATTTCCCAGGTTCCTGGAAGCTGTTAGTGCGCCATAGCCCATCCTTGATTTTGCTCCTTCTATTCCTTGCAATCTTTTTGTGTTTTTTGCTGTCTTTTAACATCTGCCATTTTTTCTAAAACTCTTTTTTTTCTTCACTGGAATTAAAATTATGCGAATAACCGCCGCAATCATTTAGCAAGCCTAGACACAGCACGCCTGCTATCACGCCCAATTCTATTTTTTATATCGAATAATCCTTACCTAAATGTGATTTTATAATTTTATATAGTGTTAGAAACTGGGAGTTATTTTTCCTTGCTTATCATGTACGATTGAAAACTCTTTTGACAGCCATTTTTTTCATAAAACTTTTCTGCTGCTGGTTGAGAACCAAAATATAGCATGGTAGGCGTATTGTCTTTTGCAAGCTGAAGAAGTTTACTTCCAATTCCTTGTCTTTGATATTGAGGGAGAACAAGCAGTTCTGTGATTGTCCCAAAATAGTAACCATCAGAAAGAATACGCAAACACCCGACTAATTTTTTATCGTCATAGGCTGTTATATTCAGTGTTTTCGATAAGGCCTGCCTTGTTTGTTCCATATCATAATTGCCTTTCCATACTTGATTAACAAAAGAAATAAACATTGATACATCAAGGGTTTTATCGTCTACTTTGTAATCCATTATGATTCCTCCGAATAAAAATTTTAGAAAATACCAGGCACTAACGTGGCTATCATCATGCCGCCAAAAAAGGAAACTATATTAGCTGCCAGAGCATAGGAAACCGTTCTCGTGATGGAAATTTGCGGATCGCCGTTTTTACGGAATAAGAACACATAAGCGGCAGCTTCCAGGATAAACACCAGAATTTCAAGAAGAATGTAGCATAATATAAACATATAGGCTCCGCGATAGTAGTTGATGATGTTCAAAAGAACATTCAGCCCAACCTGTGTTGCAAAATTGACCGCAAAGACAGTGGCAATCAGCTCCTTCTTACGTAGCCCAAACAGCCATGCAGTGGCAATTTCCAAACCTATTGTAATGACCACGCGGCAGACAAAAGAAACCGCTTCCCAAGTGAAATCGTAGGCGCTGTCATCCACACAGCTGATTTCCAACCCGTCCATTACCACTCGGAAATAACTGTCGAAGGCATATCTTTCATAGATATCGCTGACTGTATAGGTGCCGGATTCTGGATAGTACAATAGGATCTTAAAACTAGAAGGCGGATAATAAACCCAGTTCAGCTCTTTTTTCTCGCTGCACAGCCATCCCCGCTGAAGAAAAAAGTAGCCATCCGCATCCTCATAATCCACAAAGGCCTGCCATATGTCTATATCCAGATCGGAGCTGCAGATATGGTCCGGATTCCCGTCCCACGCAGAGGCAGGACCCGTAGAATCGCTTTTCGAGAGCAAGGTACCGTAACACACGTCTTCCCCCATGTTTTCAAAAGTAATATGTATAGATGGCTTTGGTCCGGTATCCGCATAGGCTGTCACTGGAAACACTGCGAATGTTATGACGAAGCACACAATCCATATAGCGATCCCTTTTTTCATATGATTCCATTTCCTCTCTGAGTTTGGATGTTCCCCTCGGTTCTCTTATGATAGGATTGTACCACAATTCCGAAAATATGGAAACAGGCAGATGGATCCTCCGGCAGCCATAATACAATTTACATTTCTTCGGTCTATATGGTATACTAAAAGGATTATGAAAAAATAAGGTAGGACTAGTTTATGGAAAAGAAAAGAGATCTATTTGCATCCAGGTGGGGATTTATTCTTGCCTGCATCGGTTCAGCAGTTGGAATGGGCAACATATGGATGTTTCCCACCAGGGTATCCAAGTTTGGAGGCGGCTCCTTTTTGCTCTGGTATCTGTTTTTTGTAGTGCTGATTGCTTCTACGGGAGTAATTGGAGAAATGAGTTTTGGCCGCGCTACCCGCTCCGGCCCTGTTGATGCATTTGGAAAAGCCTGTGAATCCAGAGGAAAACGAAAGCTGGGGGAAGCCATTGGGCTGATTCCCGTATTTGGTTCCATGGCTCTTGCCATTGGTTACACGGTAGTAATGGGATGGATTTTTAAATATACCTTTGGCGCTTTTACCGGAGCCACCCTGTCTCCGTCTTCTGTAGATGAATTTGGCGCGGCATTTGGAGGAATGGCTTCTTCTTTTGGCAACAATGGATGGCAGTTCATTGCAGTAATTGCAGCTTTTGCAATTCTGATTCTGGGCGTTGGCGGAGGGATTGAAAAAGCCAACAAAATCATGATGCCTCTGTTCTTTTTCCTGTTTTTAGGTCTGGGAATCTATATTGGATTCCAGCCTGGGGCAGCAGAAGGATACCGCTATATTTTCCGTCTGGACAAGGCGGCCCTGACGGATCCCAAGGTCATTATTTATGCCATGGGTCAGGCGTTTTTCTCTTTGTCAGTCGCTGGAAACGGAACATTGATTTACGGATCCTATCTCCATGACGATGAGGATATTCCCGCTTCTGCCCGCAATGTGGCAATTTTTGATACCCTTGCGGCAACGCTTGCCGCATTTGTCATCATTCCGGCAATGGCAACCATGGGGGCGCAGCTGGATCAGGGAGGCCCTGGACTGATGTTTATTTTCCTGCCCAGTCTTTTTAAAGGGCTGGCTGGCGGAAGCGTAATTGCAATGGTCTTTTTTGTGGCAGTTACATTTGCGGGAATGACCTCTTTAATTAATCTGTACGAAGCGCCTATTGCCACGGTACAGGAAAAATTCCATCTGGGGCGGACGCCTGCCTGCTTGAGCGTAGGGGCGGTCGGAGCCGCAGTTTCCCTCTGCATCCAGGGAATTGTATCAGACTGGATGGATGTGGTTTCTATTTATATCTGTCCGCTTGGCGCAGGACTGGCAAGCATTATGTTTTTCTGGGTGCTGGGACGCAAATTTGTAGAATCCGAAGTAAATAAAGGGAGAAAGAAAGCCGTTGGGAAATGGTTTTACCCGCTGGGAAAATACGCGTTCTGCGGAATGTGTATCCTGGTATTGATTGCAGGCGCTGTTATGGGCGGAATTGGCTGATGATTCCAGCTTTTCACAGCAGTAACATCTGGAGGCAGAAAATGAGAATCGGAACAAAAATGAAAATGGTAATGCTGACTGCGGCGCTTCCGTGTATCTTATGGACGGGAGCGGCATGGGCGTCAGAAAACGGAGAGGCTGACTTGAAAGAAGAAGTGCAGATTTTGTTTACCCATGATATGCATTCCCATCTGGATTCCTATAAAGCAGAAAAAGACGGGAAAACCGCAATGATTGGCGGATTTGCAAAATTAAAAACTATGGCAGAGGAAAAGCGGGCAGCCTGTCCGGCGACTTTTCTGGTAGACGGCGGCGATTTTTCCATGGGAACCCTGTATCAGACCATTTTTGAGCTGGAAGCGCCGGAACTGACCATGATGGGGCAGATTGGATATGATGCCGTGACTCTTGGAAACCACGAGTTTGATTACCGGAGTCAGGGGCTTGCCAATATGCTCCACGCTGCCAAAAACCATGAAAAAGAACATCCGGATCATGGCCTTCCGGCCCTGGTCAGCGCCAACATTGACTGGACAAAAAACACCTCGGAGGACAACCTTCTGGTAAAAGAGGCGATGGAAGCCTATGGAAGTACGCCCTATATCGTAATAGAACGAGGAGGAGTAAAAGCCGGTATTTTTGGCGTTCTGGGAAAAGATGCAGATGAATGCGCGCCGGAAAGCGGCCTGGAATTTGAAGATATTGTAGAAACGTCCAGACAGGTAACAGAACAGCTTCAGAAAGAACAGGTGGATCTGATTATCTGTCTGTCCCACAGCGGAACCAGTGAGAAAGAAGACAAATCAGAGGATGAAATTCTGGCTCAGAAGGTTCCGGAGATTGACTTGATTATCAGCGGCCATACCCATACAACGCTGGACAGTCCAATCCAGCATGGAGATACCTATATAGTATCTGCCGGTTCGTATTGCGAAAATCTGGGAGAACTGCATCTGACCAGAAAAGAGAACGGCAGGTGGAATCTGGAAGAATACCGGCTGAATCCATTAGATGAGACAGTAAAGGAAGATGCCCAGATAAAGGCGCAGCTGGAGGAATACAAGCAGATAGTAAACGAAGAGTATCTGGCGCGGTTTGGCTATACATTTGACCAGGTACTGGCAGAAAATCCGGTAGAGTTTACACAGATGGATGAGTTTGCGGAAACGCTGGAAGAGGATCCGCTGGGCAGTATCATAGCGGATTCTTATGTGTACGCAGTGCAGAAGGCAGAAGGCGAACAATATGAAAAAGTCTATGTGACCATTTCTCCGTCCGGCGCGATTCGGGACACCTTCCAGCAGGGAGCTATTACGGTATCCGATGCCTTTAATGTCAGTTCTCTGGGGATCGGAGCAGACAGAATCCCAGGGTATCCGCTGGTCAGCGTATATCTGACGGGAAAGGAAATTAAGACGGCAGCCGAAATAGACGCCTCGATTTCCCCGATTATGACCTCGGCACAGCTTTATCCCAGCGGGCTCCGCTGGACCTACAATCCCAACCGTATGCTGCTCAATAAAGTGACGGATGTAGAGTTTGTGACGAATGTGCCGTATACAGAGGGAAAAGAGACGGAAGAAATCGAAGAGGATCGGTTATACCGAGTTGTGGCAGGACTTTATTCCGCACAGATGCTGGGGGCCATTGAAGACAGTTCTATGGGGCTTTTGAAAATCACGCCCAAAGACAAAGACGGACAGGTCATCAAAGATTTTGAACAGCACATCATACACGACCGGAATGGGGCCGAAGTAAAAGAATGGTACGCGTTAGCTTCTTATCTGGAGTCATTTGAGCCAAATGAAGAAGGGGTGTCGGAAATTCCGTCTTACTACGAGGAAGCAGAAGGAAGAAAGCAGCGGGAAGACAGCCGCAGCCTGGCTGATATTTTGAAAAAGCCCAATCAATTCGCCTGGATTGTTTACGGAGGAATCCTGATTCTGATTCTTCTGACAGCTGGAATCGTGGGGATTTTCTTGAAAAAGAGAAAAAAGCGCCGCAAAAAGCCGACGCGCTGACAGGGAAACGGAGCCGCTGCTCCCCAGAAAGGATATCTGGGAAGCAGCGGTTTCATGTACTGGAATTAGCAGCAGATTCCGTTTCCGCCGCCCCAGCCGCCGCAGCAGCAGAGCAGAATTAAGATCCACAGACAGTCGCCGCCAAATCCGCCGCCGCATCCGCAGTTATTTCCACAGCTGTTTCCGCCGCTCCAGCCGCCGCAGCAGCAGAGAATCAGAATCAGAAAAATCAGATTGCATCCAGATCCTCCCGTATTCTGACATTCACATCCACATCCGCAGTTAGTAGCTGCAACATCGCTCATAGTTGAATCCTCCAACAATTTTTGATTACACTCCATCATATGCGCCCCTGCCTGTCACAGTTTCCTGAATTTAGAAAAAATTCAGGAATTCTATGTTTACGCAAAATTTGAATCGTAGTATAATGGCGGTATTATTTTGGAAAAGAGGTTACAGTAGAAATGATGCAGAAGCTGTATTATGAAACGCCTTATGTGAAATCCTTTATGTGTACGGTTCTTTCCTGCCAGCAGGGGAAACGTGGATACGAAACGATTCTCAGCCAGACTGGCTTTTATCCGGAAGGAGGAGGGCAGCCGGCAGATACGGGAACTCTGGGAGGGATTCCGGTGCTGGATGTCCAGGAGAAGGATGGAGAGATTGTCCATATTCTGGAACGTCCCATTGAAGCCGGAACCCTGGCAGAAGGAATCATTGATTGGGACAGGCGGTTTTCCTATATGCAGCAGCACACAGGGGAACATATTTTATCAGGTCTGATTCATGAACGGTTTGGATATAACAATGTGGGATTTCATATGGGAGCAGAGGAAGTGACCATTGATTTTGACGGAACCATGACAATGGAAGAAGCAGAAGAGATGGAACTTTTGGCCAATGAGGTTGTTTTTGACAACCGGCCGGTAAAGGTATATTATCCCAGCGAAGAGGAGTTAAAGACCATTCCTTACCGGAGCAAAAAAGAACTAACCGGTCAGGTCCGGATTGTGGAGATTGAGGGCGCGGATATCTGCGCCTGCTGCGGAACCCATGTAGAACGTACCGGAGAAATCGGTCTGATTAAGATTACTGGTATGATTCATTATAAAGGTGGGATCCGCATGACGATTGTATGCGGCAGACAGGCCCTTTTTGATTTCCGGAAGAAGCAGGAACAGATCGTTAAAATCTCCAATCTGCTGTCAGCAAAGCCAGGAGAGGTGGCTTTGGCAGCTGAAAAGCAGAAAGAAGAGCTTCAGGCTAAATCTTATTTAAATGTCTCCTTGTACCGGCAGCTGATAGAAGCATGGTCGAAAGAATATCCGGAAAGTGAGAATCCGGTGCTGCTCTGGAAAGAAGGGCTTTCTCCGGTCCAGCTGCGGGAACTGGCAAATCAGTTCTGTCAGGACAAGAAGGGCGGGATTGTTCTGGCCTGCTCAGAAAAAGACGGCGGTTGTCAATATGCGCTGACAAGCAGACAGGCGGATGCCAGAGAGCTTTCCAAAACTTTAAACAGCCGTTTAAACGGCAGAGGAGGAGGCAGCAGCCAGATGGCGCAGGGAACATTTTTTGCTTCCAGGGAAGCAGTTGAACAGGTTTTTTGGGAGGAATTAAATGGAATTAAATAAAGAAACCGTAAAAAAACTTCGGGGACTGATTGTTTTTACAGTAATAGTTCTGATTGCAGGAGTCAATTACCAAAGATTGTTCCGGATGCTGGGGGCCCTTGTAAAAATGGCGTTTCCATTTTTGCTGGGAGCCGCCATTGCGTTTATTCTCAACGTTCCCATGCGGAATATTGAAAAGCTGTTTCCCCAAAAAGCGGGAAAATGGAAGCGGCCGGCTTCCCTGGGAGCCGCCATTGCTGCGGTAGCAGTCGTGCTGCTTACGGTAACGGTTGTGGTAATTCCGGAACTGTGGAAGACGCTGTATTCGCTGCGGAGCAGCGTTCCGGCTTTTTTTGCAGGAATACAGGTGTGGCTGGAAAATCTGTTTGCAGATAATCCGGAGATTATTGCCTGGATTAATACCATTGAAATCGACTGGCAGGGCATGATTCAGCAAATCATAGGATTTTTGAAAAATGGCGCCGGCTCCGTTCTGTCTACTACATTTTCTGCAGCAGCCAATCTGGTCAGCGGAGTGACCTCTTTGGGAATCGGCATGGTATTTGCAATTTACATTCTGCTTCAGAAAGAAACGCTGGCTGCCCAGGTAAAAAAATTATTGAAGGCGTTTCTGCCGGAACGGTGTGAGAGATGGATCATTGAAGTGGCGGCTCTGACTGAACGGACATTCAGCAGTTTTTTGGCCGGACAGTGCGTAGAAGCGGTAATTCTGGGAAGTATGTTTTTTATAACCCTTTTAATTCTGCGGCTTCCTTATGCGCTTTTAATCGGCGTGTTAATTGCATTTACTGCGCTGATTCCGGTCTTTGGCGCGTTTATCGGCTGTGCGGTGGGGATTTTTCTGATGCTCATGGTAAGCCCCATTGACGCCCTTATTTTTACAGTCGTATTTTTTGTTCTTCAGCAGATAGAAGGAAATCTGATCTACCCTCATGTGGTAGGAAACTCGGTCGGACTTCCTTCTATGTGGGTGCTGGTGGCAGTAACCATAGGCGGCAGCGCCATGGGCGTTCTGGGAATGCTGGTATTTATTCCCCTGTGCTCAGTGCTGTATAGTCTGCTGCGGGGCGTTGTCAATCGGCGTCTGGAAAAGCAGAAGGAGCAGTAGAAGCATGGATGCGGGCCTCGATGTCCTCAAGAAGAAGGTGGGACAGATGAAGCCCGCCTCGTCCCACGCCGATGGAGATGTCTGGTTTGTTAGAACCATGAAAATCCGATCCTCCGGTGGGCAGCAGATTGTATTTGCGGGCAATGGAACGCAGCCCCCTGCTCTGGTCAGGCGACTGGGAAGAATGGTACACCTCCAGCCCCATTAGTCCAAGTTCAGAAAGATGGGCGACTAAGCGCTCCGTTTCCTCCCAGCCCAGCCGGTACTGCATGGGATGGGCCAGGGAAGAAAACGCATGGTTGTCCCCCAACACCTTCATGGCGTGTTCCGGAGTGATCAGTTCTTTTTTCAGACAATATTTTCCGCCGTACTGCAGATAGGTATGAAAGGCGTCGGACATAGAAGAAGCATATCCTTTTTCCACCAGGGCTCTGGCAAAGTGGGCTCTGGTAATAACCGTGTCCGGATTGCCTGCCGTTAAATCGGACATAGTAATGTCAAATCCATCAGATTGAAACCGGCGGAGCATTTCTTCGTTGCGCCAGATGCGCACAGACAGAAGTTCTTTTAATTCTTTTTTAAAGGCAGAATCCTCACAATGAACAAACAATCCCAGTATGTGAATTTCTTTTCCCTGATAGACGCAGGACAGTTCTACGCCAGGAATGACGCGGACGCCAAGTTCACGCCCTTTTTCAGTGGCCATGGCGACTCCGGCGGTAGTATCATGATCCGTCAGAGCGATGGCAGACAGGCCGGCGCGGGCGGCCTCGTTTACGACCTGCGCTGGGGAGAGCGTGCCGTCTGAGGCATTGGAATGGACGTGAAGATCAATATATGACATTGGGAAACCTCCTTGAAATATCTGGTAATAGAATAGTAATACAATAGTAACACATTTTTCAAAACAAGTAAATTTTGACGAAAAAATAAAATTTTGAACAAAAAATTTAATAATTTCGTCATTCCATTTTACACAGAATATGGTATACTACACTTTGTATCATACAGCATAATGTTATAGAAATAGGTGAATATATGGATGAATTAAGTCGCAGAAGTCGGGCTGCCGGCTCTCAGGGAAGAACTACAGCCAGAAGCGCATCCTCTGGACGTCAGAGCGCTCCGGCAGGCAGCAGCAGAGCGAAAGGATCCGCTTCTGGCCAGAGAAGCAGCCGGACGCAGGGTTCCTACAGCACAAGAGGCAGAAGCACAAATACCTCTTCGCGCAGCGGTTATGACAGAAAGCCGCCGGTTTCTCACGGCAGAAACTCAAAAAATTCAAAACGCAGGAAACCCTCTTCGCCCAATTACCTTTGGATTGCCGTTGCAGGCGTAGTGCTGATAATTGCCATCGCTATCGCAGTATTTGCATTCCAGAAATCCTCTGATGCAGAGACGGAAGCAGAGACTACAACGGCTCCTGCAGAGACAGAGCTTCAAAAAGAAGTAAGGGTGGGGGACATTGTGATTACCGGACTTTCCAGGGAAGCGGCCAGAGAAAAGATACTGGAAGCTTACCCATGGGAGATGAAGGTGTCTTATAACGAAGAAATATTGGAACTCCCCAATCTAATTGAGACAAAGGTAGACGAACTATTAACAGAAATCTACCAGGGAGAACCAAAAGAAATCTATATTTTTGATACCACGGGGCTGGAAGAAGCGATTGCCGCACAGGTAAGCGCCGTTGCTTCCAAGTGGGATAAGCCTGCAAAAAATGCGTCTATCAGCAGTTTTGATAAGGGAAGCGGCAAATTTGCCTTTTCCGGTGAGGAAGCAGGGCGGCAGGTAAATCAGGAAGCGCTGGCCTCCAAGATCCAGACGGCGATTGACAACAAAGATTTTGATGCCCAGATTCCGGTAGAGATGACGTCTGTAGCTCCGGAGATTACAGAGGCTGCTGCAAGGGAACAGTATAAGACCATCAGTAAATATACGACAAAGACTACCAGCAACAGCAAGAGAAATACCAATGTCCGGCTGGCCTGCGAAGCCATTGACGGAATTGTGCTGGCGCCAGGCGAGACGTTTTCCTTTAACGAGAGAGTAGGAGAACGTACTTCTGCTAAGGGATACCAGTCTGCGGCGGCTTATAATAACGGAGAGGTAGTCCAGGAAACCGGAGGCGGTGTCTGCCAGGTATCCACAACCCTTTACAATGCAGTAGTACGCAGCGGATTAAAGACGACGGTCCGTCGATCCCACACGTTTGAACCATCTTACGTGACGCCTGGTATGGATGCAACAGTAAGCTGGGGCGGACCGGATTACGCTTTTATCAATAATTCCGACACCGGAATCGGTATTCGGGCCTCTTATGCAGACCAGACCTGTACCGTATCCATTTATGCAATACCGATTTTAGAGGATGGAGTAACCTATGACTTAAAATCCACCAAACTGAAGGATACCAGCGTGCCGACGCCTACTTATGTTGAAGATCAGACCGTACAGCCTGGTACGGAAGTGGTAGAAAAAGCCGGAAGCGCAGGAAGCCAGTGGGAAGTACGCCTGGTGGTAACGAAAAATGGAGAAACGGTCAGCCAGGATGTGGATCATACCGTTACCTATAAGGGACACGCGCCTGTCGTAAAGAGAAATACTTCCGGCGTATGGGTTCCGGCGCCAGGAGAAAGCCTTCCAGAGGGAACGACCCTTCCAGGAGAAACGACTCCTTCCACAGAAACGACGGTTCCTTCCACAGATGTGCCGCAGGGGCCAGGAGAAGGAACCCAGGCAACACAACCAGAAGGGCCAGGAGTAAATCTTCCAGAGCCTGGAGCAGGGCAGGAACCAGGCAGTTCCATGCCAGGCCCTGACGGTCCAGGGACAGTTGAGATTCCGGCAAACCCAGGAATGTAAGAAAAAGAGAAGCAGAGAAGATGACATAAAATGAGAGACAGGGAGTTTGTTTTCCATTTTGTGACAGTTCTCTGCTTTTTTTTGTATACATGGATAAGAAGCATTTGCAATTTGTATAAAAATTGGTATAATAATAGACAGGTCAGTCTCTTTTTTAATAAAAAGGGACAAACTAACACCAACTCACATTTGTAGGAGGAAAGTAAAATGGCAAGAAAAATGAAAACCATGGATGGTAATCAGGCCGCTTCCCACGCTTCTTATGCGTTTACGGACGTTGCCGCTATCTATCCCATTACCCCTTCATCTGTTATGGCAGAACATACAGACGAATGGGCGACTGACGGAAGACTGAATATCTTCGGACGTACCGTACAGGTAACCGAGATGCAGTCTGAAGCAGGTGCCGCAGGTGCTGTGCACGGTTCTTTAGCAGCTGGTGCATTAACCACTACCTACACCGCTTCCCAGGGCTTATTGTTAATGATCCCTAACCTTTACAAGATCGCAGGCGAGCAGCTTCCTGGCGTATTTAACGTATCTGCACGTGCAATTGCCAGCCACGCTCTGTCTATTTTCGGCGATCACTCTGACGTATATGCCTGCCGTCAGACCGGCTGCGCTATGTTATGTGAATCCAGCGTTCAGGAAGTTATGGACTTAACTCCAGTTGCACATCTGGCAGCTATTAAGGGCAAAGTTCCATTTATCAACTTCTTCGACGGTTTCCGTACTTCCCATGAGATTCAGAAGATTGAGACCTGGGATTATGAGGATTTAAAAGATATGGCTGATATGGATGCAATCGACGCATTCCGTAAGCACGCATTAAATCCAAACCATCCTTGCGAAAGAGGTTCCGCTCAGAACCCAGATATCTTCTTTCAGGCAAGAGAAGCTTGCAACCCATACTACGATGCTCTTCCAGCAATCGTTCAGGAGTACATGGACAAGGTTAACGCAAAGATCGGCACCAACTATAAGCTGTTCAATTACTATGGCGCTGAGGATGCAGAACAGGTTATCATTGCAATGGGCTCTGTAAACGACACCATTGAAGAGACCATCGATTACCTGACCTCTCAGGGCAGAAAAGTCGGCGTTGTAAAAGTTCGTCTGTACAGACCATTCTGCGCAGATGCATTAGTAAATGCAATTCCGGATACTGTTAAGAAGATTACCGTATTAGACAGAACCAAAGAACCAGGTGCTTTAGGCGAGCCGTTATACTTAGATGTTGTTGCTGCATTAAAGAACACCAAGTTCGACGCAGTTCCAGTATTTACCGGACGTTACGGTTTGGGTTCCAAGGATACCACTCCGGCACAGATCGTTGCAGTTTATGACAATGATTCCAAGAAGAAATTTACCATTGGTATCGTAGACGACGTAACCAACTTATCCTTAGAGATTGGCGCTCCTTTAGTTACCACACCAGAAGGAACTACCAACTGTAAATTCTGGGGTCTGGGCGCAGACGGTACAGTAGGCGCTAACAAGAACTCCATTAAGATCATCGGCGATAACACCGATATGTATGCACAGGCATACTTTGATTACGACTCCAAGAAGTCCGGCGGCGTTACCATGTCCCACTTACGTTTCGGACATTCTCCAATTAAGTCTACCTATCTGATCCACAAAGCAAACTTCGTAGCCTGCCACAATCCGGCATACGTACGTAAGTACAACATGGTTCAGGAGTTAGTAGACGGCGGTACATTCTTACTGAACTGTTCCTGGGATATGGAAGGCTTAGAGAAGCACCTGCCAGGTCAGGTAAAGAAGTTTATCGCAGACCACAACATTAACTTCTACACCATCGACGGTGTTAAGATCGGTATCGAGACCGGCATGGGCCCGACCCGTATCAATACTATTTTACAGTCCGCATTCTTCGAGTTAACCGGCATTATTCCGGCTGACAAGGCAAACCAGCTGATGAAGGATGCTGCACAGAAGACCTACGGCCGTAAGGGCGAAGACGTTGTTAAGAAGAACTGGGCAGCTATCGATGCAGGCGCTAAGGGCGTTGTAAAGGTAGAGGTTCCGGAAAGCTGGAAGAATTGTGAAGACGAGGGACTTGACTTTGCAGTTGCAACCAGCGGAAGAAAAGACGTTGTCGACTTCGTTAACAACATCCAGACCAAGGTTTCTGCTCAGGAAGGTAACTCCTTACCAGTATCTGCATTCGTTGACTACGCAGACGGCAGCACTCCATCTGGTTCTGCAGCTTACGAGAAGCGCGGTATTGCAGTAAATGTACCGGTTTGGAATCCAGACAACTGTATCCAGTGTAACTTCTGTTCTTATGTATGCCCGCACGCAGTAATCCGTCCAGTTGCTATGACTGCTGAGGAAGCTGCTAACGCACCGGCTGATATGAAGATGAAGGATATGACCGGTATGCCTGGCATGAAGTTTGCGATGACAGTTTCCGCTCTTGACTGTACCGGATGCGGTTCTTGTGCAAACGTATGTCCTGGTATGAAGGGCAACAAGGCTCTGACCATGGAACCATTAGAGAAGAGTCTGCCAGAGCAGCCAATCTTCGCATATGGACAGTCCCTGCCAATTAAGGAAGAGGTTCTTGCTAAGTTCAAAGAGACCACTGTTAAGGGCAGCCAGTTTAAGCAGCCGTTACTTGAGTTCTCCGGCGCTTGTGCAGGATGCGGCGAAACTCCTTATGCAAAATTAATCACCCAGTTATTCGGTGACAGAATGTACATTGCAAACGCAACCGGATGTTCCTCTATCTGGGGCAACTCCTCACCATCTACTCCTTACACCGTAAATGCAAAGGGACAGGGACCTGCATGGTCGAACTCCTTATTCGAGGATAACGCAGAGTTCGGTTACGGTATGCTTCTGGCTCAGAACGCTATCAGAGACGGCTTAAAGGCAAAGGTTGAGTCTGTAATGGCAAGCGCTGAAGCTTCTGACGAAGTAAAGGCAGCCTGCAAGGAATACTTAGATACCTTTACCTGCGGCGCTACCAACGGTACTGCAACTGAGAAATTAGTTACTGCATTAACTGGCTGCGAGTGCCCAACCTGCAAGGAAATCGTAAACAACAAAGACTTCCTGGCTAAGAAGTCCCAGTGGATCTTTGGTGGCGACGGATGGGCATACGACATCGGCTTCGGCGGCGTTGACCATGTACTTGCTTCCGGCAAAGATATCAACATTATGGTATACGATACCGAGGTTTACTCCAACACCGGCGGACAGTCCTCCAAGGCTACCCCTGTTGGCGCTGTAGCACAGTTTGCTGCAGGCGGTAAGGATGTTAAGAAGAAAGACTTAGCTTCCATCGCAATGAGCTATGGTTATGTATATGTAGCACAGATTTCCATGGGTGCTGACTATGCACAGACGGTAAAGGCAATTGCAGAAGCAGAAGCTTATCCAGGACCGTCCTTAATCATCGCTTACGCTCCATGTATCAACCATGGTATCAAGAAGGGCATGAGCAAGGCTCAGACCGAAGAGAAGTTAGCTGTTGAGTGCGGCTACTGGCATCTGTTCCGCTTCAATCCTGCTGCAGAGAACAAGTTCTCCTTAGACAGCAAGGCTCCGAAGATGGAAGGCTACCAGGACTTCTTAAAGGGCGAGGTTCGTTACCTGTCCTTAGGCTTAAAGAACCCTGAGAGAGCAGAAGACCTGTTCGCTAAGAACGAGGCATTTGCTAAGGAAAGATACGAGTATCTGCAGAAGCTGATTACTCTGTACGGCAATAACTAATTGAATATCTGATTCCTACAGATGATTTCAATAGAAGGCGGCATGGCCAATTATGGCTATGCCGCCTTTTACGGATCTCTGACAGAAACTGGAAAAATTTCTTTTGGGGAAATTGGGCAGAATGCACAAAAAATGAGCAGATTTGTCAAAATGCCGAAAAATAAGAAAGTATGATGGAATATGGAGATATAACGATAAAGTGTGTTCTGCTTTACATAAAAGAAATAGATAGAATGTACAAAAAAATAGAAAATAGAGACAAAAGATTGACATTTTGTATATTGGGTGCTACAATACGGTTAAATCAAATAAGCAATACATTAACGTTGATGAGCCCAAAAGCCAGCCGTTTCGGTTGGCTTTTTTGTTTTTTATGAACAAAGGGGAGTTGCAGTTGTGAAAAAAGTGTATACCGGTAAAGCACTTTTTTCAAAATGTTTTCGAAAACAAAAGAACCAGTCAATCAACAGTAAGAAAAAAGAAGAGGTATTCATCATGGAAAAAAGTATCATTTACAAACACATTGACCACACATTATTAAAGGCAGTTTCTTCCTGGGAAGAAATTAAAAAATTATGTGAGGAAGCGCTGGAACACAATATGGCATCTGTCTGCATCCCGCCATCTTATATCAAGAGAGTTCACGAGACATTTGGAGAAAAGCTGAATATTTGTACGGTAATCGGATTCCCTCTTGGATATAACACCACGGAAGTAAAAAAAGCAGAAGTTGCCCAGGCAATCGCAGAAGGCGCTGGGGAAGTGGATATGGTGGTAAACTTAGGCGATGTAAAAAATGGGGAGTTTGACCGCGTGACAGAAGAAATTGCTGCATTAAAAGAGACCGCTGGCGATAAAATTTTAAAGGTTATTATCGAAACCTGTTATCTGACCGAAGAAGAAAAAGTGCGTCTTTGCAAATGCGTAGCAGACGGCGGTGCAGATTACATCAAGACATCTACAGGATTTGGAACTGCAGGTGCAAAGATTGAAGATATTCGCTTATTTAAGGAAAACCTGCCAAAAGATAAGGACGTAAAGATGAAGGCAGCAGGTGGTGTCAGAACCAGAGAGGACTTGGAAATGTTCTTAGAAGAAGGCTGCGAGAGAATCGGAACCAGTTCTGCAATTCGCATTCTGGAAGACGGGGAAAGTAATAACGGAGTTTACTAAAACAAAAAAGGAACGATTAAAGGACCAGGAGAAAAAGGAGAAGGATCATGAAAAAAACAATGAAACAAATCGGAGCGGCATTATTGGCAGCATTCATGGTAGTTACTGCAGCAGGATGTTCAGCAGGCGGAAATACAGCAGAATCCACCCAGGCACAGGGAAGCAGCGATTCATCTGCTGGGGCTGAGATTGCCATGATAGCAGATGGCGGAACCATTGACGATAAAGGATTTAATCAGGGAACCTACGAGGGCGTAAAGCAGTACGGTGAAGAAAAAGGAATTTCTTATAAATATTATAAGCCAGTAGAAAAGACGACCGATGCTTATTTATCCGCTATGGAACTGGCAATCGAAGGCGGAGCAAAAATTATTGTAGCACCAGGATTCCGGTTTACCGAAGCAATGTACATTGCGCAGGATACATGGCCAGATACAAAATTTGTTTTATTAGACGGAATTCCAACCCAGAATGGCGAATCTAAAACCAACGCAAACACCGTTGGAATCCAGTATGCAGAAGAGCAGGCCGGATTTTTAGCAGGCTATGCAGCAGTCGTAGAAGGCTACAAGAAACTGGGCTTTATGGGCGGCGTTGCAACTCCTGCAGTAGTACGTTATGGATATGGATACATTCAGGGCGCAGAAGCAGCTGCAAAAGAACTGGGAGTGACAGATGTGGAAATCAATTACTACTATACTGGTACTTTTGATGCAACTCCTGAGACCCAGACCCTGGCAGCTACCTGGTATCAGAATGGTACAGAAATTATTTTTGCGTGCGGCTCCGGCGTCGGACAGTCCGTAATGGCAGCAGCTGATGCTTCTTCCGGAAAATCCATTGGCGTTGACATTGACTGGGCAGAAGAGTCTGAAACCGTTGTAACTTCTGCGATGAAATCTTTAAGCGGAACCGTATATCAGATGCTGGATAAATTCTATACTGACAGTTTCCCAGGCGGCGAAAACATCGTAATGGATGCTTCAAACGAAGGCATAGAGCTTCCGATGGAAACTTCCAGATTTGAGAAGTTCGACCAGGCTCAGTATGATGAACTGTATAAGAAACTGGCAGACGGAACCTTCAAGCCGCTTCGCGATGTGGATGAAAAAGGAACTTCTTATACATTAGACCAGATTTCTGACGGTACCGTAAAGGTAGTAGAAGTAAAATAAAGGAATTCAGTTAGCGGAATGCTGGGAGAAAAAATATGGAATATGTAATTGAAATGTTGGGGATTCGGAAAGAGTTTCCAGGAATTGTTGCAAATGATAATGTAACACTCCAGCTAAAGCGCGGTGAGATTCATGCTCTGCTGGGAGAAAATGGAGCGGGAAAATCTACATTGATGAGCGTCCTTTTTGGAATGTATCAGCCAGAGGCCGGAGAAATCCGGAAGAACGGAGAGGTGGTACACATTAAAAATCCAAATGATGCAAATAGACTGGGAATTGGTATGGTACACCAGCATTTTAAACTGGTTCACAACTTTACCGTATTGGAGAACGTAATTCTGGGTGTGGAAAGCACCCAGAAGGGTCTCCTTAAAATGGATGAAGCTCGTAAAAAAGTAATGGACTTATCAGAAAAGTATGGATTAAAAATAGATCCGGACGCGCTGATTTCTGATATTACAGTAGGAATGCAGCAGAGAGTGGAGATTTTAAAAATGCTGTACCGGGACAATGAAATCCTGATTTTTGATGAGCCGACGGCAGTTTTGACTCCCCAGGAAATTGACGAGTTAATCAAGGTTATGAAAAACCTGGCAGCAGAGGGAAAATCCATTCTGTTTATTACCCATAAGCTAAATGAGATCAAAGAGGCGGCAAACCGCTGTACAGTCCTGAGAAAAGGCAGATATGTGGGAACCATTGATGTGGCATCTACCAGTAAGGAAGAAATGTCTGAAATGATGGTAGGCAGAAAAGTAAATCTCCAGATTGATAAGGGAACCTACCATCCTGGAAAATGCGTACTGTCTGTAGAAGATTTAAGTGTAAAGAACCACTTTAGCGGTAAACTTTCTGTTAACCATGTGTCATTTGATGTAAAGGAAGGCGAAATCGTATGTATCGCCGGAATTGACGGGAATGGACAGAGCGAGCTGGTTTATGCACTGACTGGATTATCCCCCATTGAAAGCGGACAGATTCATTTAAAGGATCAGGATTTTACCCATATGAGTATCCGACAGAGAAATACTCATGGACTGGGTCATATTCCGGAAGACCGTCACAAACATGGATTGGTTCTGGACTATGATTTGGCATACAATACGGTGCTTCAAAGTTATTTCGAAAAGAAATTCCAGAATCATGGATTTTTAAGAGAGCGGGAGATCTATCAATATGCAGACGGTCTCATTGACTCGTTTGACATCCGCTGCGGACAGGGCGGCAAGACCATTGCCAGAAGTATGTCCGGAGGAAATCAGCAGAAGATTATTATTGCGAGAGAAATTGACCGCAATCCGGATTTACTGATCGCGGTTCAGCCTACCAGAGGTCTGGATGTAGGAGCCATTGAATACATCCACAATCAGCTGGTAGCCCAGAAGAAAGCTGGAAAAGGAGTGCTTCTGGTATCCTTAGAGCTGGATGAAGTTATGAGCATCAGCGATCGGATTTTAGTGATGTACGAAGGCGAAATCGTTGCCGATTTAAGACCGGAAGACGTAACCGTACAGGAACTTGGTCTTTATATGGCAGGTTCCAAAAGGAGGGCATAAAACGTGAAAAGAAAATCTCTTCCATCCGGCGTATCCAGTTTTCTGGCGTCAGTTATGGCAATCCTTTTGGGAATGCTCGTCGGATTAATCATTTTAGTAGCCAGTAACCCATCTCAGGCCTCCCAGGGTTTTATAGCCATTCTTTTGGGCGGTGTGTCCAATATGAAAAATGTGGGACAGGTCCTTTACTATGCAACTCCGTTAATTATGACAGGATTGTCAGTTGGATTTGCCAGCAAGACAGGACTTTTTAACATCGGCGCAGCTGGACAGTTTATAGTCGGCGCCTTTGCAGCTGTTTTTGTCGGCGTCCGCTTTACATTTCTTCCAGGAGCCCTTCACTGGATTGTTGCCTTGTTAGCAGCGATTCTGGCCGGCGCTTTGTGGGGAATGGTTCCAGGTATTTTGAAAGCAACCAGAAATGTAAATGTAGTAATTGGCTGTATTATGATGAACTACATTGGAATGTATACAGTAAACGCTCTGGTTAGCGGATTTATCTATGATCCGCTGCAGAGCCAGTCTCTTCCGGTTGATGCAGATGCCATTCTTCCGAAAATGGGACTGGATCTGATTTTCCGTCATAATAATCGTCCGTCCAGTGCAAATGCAGGTATTCTGATTGCGATTCTGGCAGGTATTGTGATTTGGGTCATTCTTCAGAAAACCGTATTTGGGTATGAGCTAAAAGCCTGCGGTTTTAACAGCGAGGCTGGTCGTTATGCTGGCATGAACGAGAAGAAAAACGTGATTTCTTCTATGGCGATTGCAGGTGCGCTGGCTGGCCTTGGCGGAGGTCTTTTATATCTGGCAGGTTCCGGAAACGGAATTCAGGTAGTCGATACTCTGGCAGCAGAAGGATTTAACGGAATTCCGGTTGCGCTTTTGGCTATGAATAATCCGATTGGTATTATTTTCTCTGGTATTTTTATTGCATACTTAAAGGTCGGCGGCGATCAGATGCAGCTGTACAACTTTGTACCAGAAGTAATTGATATTATTATTTCAGTAATTATCTATTTTAGTGCGTTTGCTTTAGTATTCCGCGGAATCATCAATAAGTTCTTTGGCAGAAAGAAAGCAGATAAAGCAGAAAAATCAGCGTGAGAGGAGAAGGAACATGAGTCTGGTATATTTTTTAGTTCAACAAATGATGCTGTTTTCAATCCCGCTGCTGATCGTTGCACTGGGAGGGATGTTCTGCGAACGAAGCGGCGTTATTAACATTGCCTTGGAAGGAATCATGGTATTAGGAGGTTTTACCGGAATCCTGTTTATCAACCTCTTCCAGGGAGTCCTTCCGGGACAGCCGGTTCTGTTAATCGCCTTGATCATTTCCATGGTAACTGGTATGGTCATTTCCCTGGTACACGCTTATGCATCTGTAAATATGAAGGCAAATCAGAGTATCAGCGGTACTGCAATTAATATGTTTGCACCGGCATTCGCTATTTTTGTAGCAAGAGTAATCCGGAACGTACAGCAGATTCCATTTGAAAATCAGTTCCGAATCGAAAAAGTTCCGGTATTAGGAGATATTCCCATTATTGGCGGACTGTTTTTCCAGAATGCGTACCTGACGACTTATCTGGGAATCATCATTTTAATCATTTCCTGCATTGTGCTTTATAAAACAAGATTTGGCCTTCGGCTCAGAGCCTGCGGCGAGCATCCTCAGGCAGCGGCATCTGTAGGTATCAGTGTTTATAAAATGCGTTATATGGGTGTACTGATTTCCGGTGCGTTAGCTGGAATCGGCGGATTAGTCTATGTAATTCCAACTTCTACCAGCTTTAATGCTTCTGTATCCGGTTACGGATTTTTAGCATTGGCAGTGCTGATTTTTGGACAGTGGAAGCCAGGAAAGATCATGCTTGCAGCGCTGTTTTTCGGATTTATGAAGACCATTTCCTCTGCTTACTCAGGAATTCCGGTACTGGCAGATCTGGGAATCCCAAGCAGCGTATATAAGATGATCCCATATCTGGCAACCCTGATTGTTCTGACTTTAAATACGAAGGGTTCCCAGGCGCCAAAGGCATCTGGAGTTCCTTATGACAAGGGAGCAAGATAACAAGTATTGATTTTGACAGGAGGAAAGATTATGCCGTTTTTAACAGAAGATGGAAAACAATATCATATTCATTGTAAAGAAGGGGATGTAGGACGTTACGTCCTGCTTCCCGGCGACCCGTTCCGTACCGATGTAATTGCTTCTATGTTTGATGACGCCAAATTAGTGGCCCATAACAGAGAGTGCAAAACGTGGACCGGAACCTTAAACGGAGAAAAAGTTTCCGTAACTTCTACTGGTATGGGAAGTCCATCTACCGCCATTGTAGTAGAAGAATTAATCCGCTGCGGTGCAGATACGTTTATCCGGGTGGGAACTTCCGGACGCGTATGTCCGAAATCCCAGGATATGTCTTTAAACGGAGTGATTAATACAGCTGCAGTGCGGGATGAGGGAACCACGATTTCTTATGTGCCGTTAGCATATCCGGCAGTAGCAGACCGCCATGTAGTAGATGCTCTGGCAAGAGCAGCCAAAAAACTGGGTTATAATTTTGCGGAAGGTATTTCCCATTCCAAAGATGCATTTTATGGTGAGATTGAGCCGGAAACCATGCCTAACAGCGAGTATGTCAAGCAGCGCTGGCAGGCATGGGAGCGTTCCAATGTAATGTGTTCAGAAATGGAAGCGGCCGCTATTTTCGTCATTTCTTCCATCCGCAGCTGCAGGGCGTCCGGAATTATGGCTTATAAAAAGGTAAATTTGCAGGCAGCCATGGAGACGGCGATTGAAGGACTTCGGATTTTAATTGAAGAAGACAAAAAGCTTGGGAGGTAACGGATGGAGCGATTACTGATTAAAAATATCCGGTATCTCTACTGCATGGATGAGAACGATACGTTTTTAGAGGATGCAGATATTTATATAGAAGGAAACATGATCAAGAAGATTGGTTCCAATCTGAAGACGCCGGAAGAAGGGGTAAAAGTAATAGACGGGGCAGGAAAGTTAGCCCTTCCTGGATTTGTCAATACCCATCATCATTTCTATCAGAACATTACCAGAAATATCCCCATTATGCAGAAAGGAAATCTGCTTGGGTGGCTGTTGTATTCTTACGGGGCCTGGGAAAATATGGAGGAAGAGGATGTGAGGGCGGCAGCCCGCCTGGCCTGTGCAGAGCTTCTTATGACCGGCTGTACCACTTCTATGGACTTTATGTATTTCTTCCCTCATGGAAGGCACAGCCTGATGGACGCAGAGTTTGAGGCGGTAAAAGAAATGGGCTTGCGTTTCCATGGATTCCGTGGCTGTATGCCGGTCATGGAAGGAAATCTTCCGGCTGAGATGAAAGAACGCCTGGGAATTGACGCCGGCGAATTGGTAGAATCCTATGAGGATATTATGGATACCTGCGAAAAGACATTCCAGAAGTACCATGATAACAGTCCGTTTTCCATGAGCCGCGTAGGGTTAGGTCCAACAACCGTTGTATTTGAGAATCCGGAGTTTATGCGGGAATTGAAGGCAATGGCAGATCGCTATCAGGGACTTTTGCATACCCACCTTCATCCAAGACCCGATGAGATCAAAAAATGCGGGGAACTGTATGGAAAGCGGCCCCACCAGTGGCTGGAAGAAATCGGGTGGATGGATAAAAATGTATCGTTTGCCCATATCAGCCGTCATAATGCAGAAGAGCTGGATATTGTAGCGAGAAACGGGGCTTCTGTTACCCAGTCTCCATCCTGCCATATGCGCCTTGGATATCCGGTAGCGCCGGCGTTAGAGGCGAGGGATCGGGGAATTCCGGTCAGCATCGGAGTAGACGGCGGAGCCAGCAATGACAGCGGAGATATGTTAGGCGAATTGAGAGCCATGCTGTATGTGCACCGTATTGAAGGCGGCCATCCAGGATATGGTCCGGAGCGCTGGATCAATGCAAAAGAAGTCTTTGAAATGGCGACGGTAAATGGCGCAAAATGCTTGAACCGAGAAGATATCGGAATGCTGAAAGAAGGCATGGCAGCAGATATTGTCCTGTTTTCCATGATGCAGCCAGGCTACGCGGGAGCTCTTACGGATCCAAGAGGGGCGCTTTTGTACTGCGGAAACAATCATCTGGCAGATACGACCATTGTCAACGGAAAGGTATTGATTGAAAACGGCATTTTCTTAGCAGGCGATTTAAATCAGATTATTGAAGATGCCAACAACGCGACAGCCAAAATTTTGAAGCTGGTAAAAGAAAAGACCGGTATTGATTACCGGATGGAGGCGCAGAAGCCATGAGCGCAGAAACGATCGTAACAAAAGCTTCTTTTCCAAAACGAATCGGAATGATTGTTCCTTCTTCTAATACAGTAGTGGAACCAATCTGCAGCCGTATATTTGCAGGAATGGAAGACGTGGCAACCGTCCATTATTCCAGGCTTCCGGTAGTCCGCGTATCGATGGAAAAGGATTCAGACAAACAATTTGAGATTGAGACCATGCTTCAGGCAGCAAACCAGCTGGCCCAGGCCAACGTAGATGCGATTATCTGGAACGGTACAGCGGGAAGCTGGCTGGGAATTGACAGAGACCAGGAAATGTGTCGGGAGATTGAAAAAGAGACAGGAATTCCCATGGGAACCGCTTCGTTAGGGATGGTCCGAAGCTATCGGGATTTCGGAATCAGCCGGATTCATTTGGTTACTCCTTATATACAGGAAATGAATGACGCAATCATTCGGGAATATAAAAAGCTGGGATTTACTCCGGCAGATGTGACGGGACTTGGCATTACAGAAAATACAGAAATTGGAAGCGTGACGCAGGAACAGTTGGAACAGCTGTGCTGCGCTACCCATGGAACGGCCGGAGAAGGGATTGCTGTGGTATGCACCAATCTGGCCGCAGCCTGGAGAGCTGAAGAAATTGAACGGCGGACAGGAGCAGTTGTATTTGATTCTGTAATAGCGGCAGTCAGGGAAGGACTTCGGTTAGCCGGTCTGGAAAACCTGACCTTTCATGGCTGGGGAAGGCTGTTGGAAGCGTAAATTAAGACGGAGGGAAGCAATATGGCATTAAATATGGAAACAAATTATTGTGGATTCCGCTGTGAAAACCCATTTTTTCTGGCTTCTTCTCCTGTCAGCGCGACAGGAGAAATGATTGGCAGGGCATTTGAACTGGGATGGGCTGGAGCGGTAACAAAAAGCATTTCTTATTTACAGGATGAGCTGAATGTAAGCCTGTCTCCCAGAATGCTGCCAGTTTCTACCGCTGGCGCAAAGGGCGTTACCGGAATGGGAAACATTGACTTTGTTATGGACAAAACCGTAGACGCTGCATTTGCAGATTTTGCCCAGGTAAAGAAGAACTATCCGGAAAAAATGCTGATTATCAGCGTAAAGGCCCAATACCTGGAACGGGAATGGAAAAGCCTTGCCAGAAAAGCAGAAGATGCGGGAGCGGATGCTCTGGAATTATGCCTTTCCTGTATTGACAGCGAAGCCGGCGTCATGCTCTGTCAGGAAAAAGAACTGATGCAGCAGGTAATCCGCTGGGTAAAAGAAGAAATTCAGATTCCGGTAATTGCAAAATTGTCCATTCATGTAAATGATGTGGGAAAGATGGCGCAGTATGCGGCAGAAGCGGGAGCCGACGGAGTTACTGGCATTAATTCTATCCATGGTATCGGACCTGTCAATGCTGACACAATGGTACATATGCCGGATATTATGGGGCAAAGCGCGCCGATGGGATTGTCCGGAGCATTTATTAAGCCAATGGCACAGCACTGCATTTACAAAATGGCGAAAGCGGCAAAGGAACAAAAATTTGATATTTCTGCAGTCGGAGGGATCTGCAATGGACAGGATGCTTTGGAATACCTGCTGTTAGGAGCCGATACCTTACAGAGCGCAACGGCAGTTATGTATCAGGGATATGGGATTATCAGGCCGATGATGGCCTATCTCCAGAAATTTATGGAAGAAAAAGGCTATCAGTCCCTGGACGAGTTCAGAGGTTATTCCCTGGAGCATATGGCGCCGGCCGCCAGAAATTTATCATTAAAGCAGCAGCTGGCAGCAAAGGTAAAGGAAGAGACCTGTATCGGCTGCGGCAGATGCGTAACGTCCTGCCAGGATGGCGGAAAACAGGCGATTTCCCTGGAAAAAGACAAAAAGAAAGCATTTGTTCATATAGAAAAATGCACAGGCTGCGGACTTTGCCAGATTGTATGCCCTGTAAAAGCAATTGATATGGAGCAGACGGTCAGATAATGGGAGGGACAGGCGATGAGAAAATTTAAGCGTGTATTTTTGATTGTCATGGATTCCTTTGGAGCAGGAAATGCAAAAGACGCAGAAGAGTATGGGGATCAGGGCGCGGATACTATGGGCCATATCGCCGAAGCCGTAGAAAGCTGGAAGATTCCCAATCTTCAGAAGCTGGGACTGGCAAATCTTCATCCGTTAAAAGGAGTGAAGCCGGCAGAAAATCCTATGGGCTATTACACTGTATTAAATGAATCCAGTAAAGGGAAAGATACTATGACGGGACATTGGGAACTGATGGGAATCAAAACGACCAGACCGTTTGTAACCTTTACAGAAACCGGATTTCCGCCGGAGCTGATCGCAGAGCTGGAACGGCGTACCGGACGTACCATTATCGGAAATAAGAGTTCCAGCGGAACGGAGATTTTAGAAGAACTGGCAGAAGAAGAAATTGCAACGGGCCACATGATTGTGTATACATCGGCAGACTCGGTTCTGCAGATTTGCGGAAACGAAGAAACGTTCGGGCTGGACGAGTTGTACCGCTGCTGTGAAATTGCCAGGGAACTTACGCTAAAAGACGAGTGGCGGGTAGGCCGTGTCATTGCCAGACCTTATGTAGGGAAAAAACGGGGCGAATTGAAACGCACCAGCAACCGTCGGGACTATGCCTTAAGTCCCACTGGAAAAACAGTCCTGGACGCATTAAAAGAACAGGGGCTGTCTGTCATTTCCATAGGAAAAATCAGCGACATTTTCAATGGAGAAGGAATTACAGAAGCTTACCATTCAGACAGTTCGGTTCATGGGATGGAACAGACAAAAGATCTGGTTGCCAACAAAGACTTTGAAGGACTATGTTTTGTCAATCTGGTAGACTTTGACGCCTTATGGGGACACCGGAGAAATCCGGATGGATATGCGAAGGAAACCGAGCGGTTTGACGAGAAACTGGGAGAGGTGTTAGAGCTTCTGAGGGAAGACGATTTGCTGATGATTACAGCCGATCATGGAAACGATCCGACTTATAAAGGGACGGATCACACCAGAGAGCAGGTTCCTCTTCTGATTTATGCGAAAGGGCTAGAAGGCTCTGGAAGGCTGGAAGAGACGGATTCTTTTGGGGCAGTAGGCGCTTCCATTGCAGAGAATTTTGGAATCGCAATGCCAAAGGGAACCATTGGGACTTCCATTCTGGAAACAATCAAATAAGTGTTTTTAGAGACGGAAAGGGGTCGCCGCTCCACAGATGATTCATCTGTGGAGCGGCGTTTTTTATAGGTTCCGGATTCTTCACAAAATCGTAAGAAACCTCCCATTTACATTTTTTCTAACTTATGGTACTGTATTAATATAAATAATACAGTTGGTACGGATGGTCAGGCAGCCAGACATCCAGACAACTGGAAAGGAGGCATCTGATGCTGATAGAGTTGGATTACAAAGACCGGCGCCCGATATATGAACAGGTAACGGAGAAACTGGCGTCCATGATGATGCTGGGAGTCCTGGAAGAAAACAGTCAGCTCCCGTCTGTCCGGAGTATGGCGGTGGCGTTGTCTATTAATCCCAATACCATCCAGAGAGCATATGCAGAACTGGAGAGACAGGGATATATTTATTCCATAAAAGGAAAAGGGAGTTTTGTAACAGACACGTCGAAAATGAAGCAGTTCCGGCAGAAAGAAGCCAGGGAAAAGGTTCTGGAGGCGGCATCCGAGGCGGCCCGTCTGGGGCTTGGCCAGGATGAGATTATAGAAGCGGCGCGGGAAGGAATCAGACAGTCAGAATATGCAGAGGCAGAGAATCCTGCCGGAAAATCAGAAACAGGAGGGGATGAGCATGATTGAAGCGGTAAACGTGACCAAGCGTTTTGATGAAATTGTAGCGGTAGATCACATCAACGCCACGATTCGGGACGGAAATGTGTTTGGTCTGATAGGGACCAATGGAGCGGGAAAAAGCACGTTTCTGCGCATGGCCAGCGGCGTGTTAAAGCCGGACGAGGGAAGCATTTCCATAGATGGAGAGGAAGTATTTGAAAATTTAAAGGCGAAAAAGAGGTTTTTCTATATTTCAGATGAGCAGTACTTTTTCAACAATTCCACTCCGGCAGAGATGAAAGAATATTACAAGGTTGTATATGAGAAATTTGACCAGGATCGGTTCCACAAATTAATGAGGAATTTTGAACTGGATGAGAAACGGAAAATCAACACCTTTTCCAAAGGTATGAAAAAACAGGTTTCCGTTATCTGCGGAGTATGCGCCAATACCGATTATCTGTTCTGCGACGAGACCTTTGACGGCCTGGATCCGGTTATGCGCCAGACTGTAAAAAGTATTTTTGCAGGAGATATGGAAGAACGCAACCTGACGCCTATTATTGCATCCCACAATTTACGGGAACTGGAAGACATCTGCGACCATGTAGGACTGCTGCACAAAGGCGGGATCCTTCTGTCAAAGGATCTGGACGATATGAAGCTGAATATTCACAAAATCCAGTGTGTCTTAAAGCCAGAAATGAATCCAGAACAGATAAAGGGGCTGGATATCATCAAAATCGAAAAAAGAGGCAGTCTGTCAACCCTGACAGTGCGGGGAAACAGACAGGAAGTAGAAGAGAAGATGGCGTCTTACGAGCCGGTATTTTTTGAAATGATTCCTTTATCCTTAGAGGAAATCTTTATTAGTGAAACGGAGGTGGCAGGTTATGACATCAAAAAACTTATTCTTTAAATTGGCAAAAGAAGACGGTAAAAGAAGAGTCTGGCTTGCTGCGCTGTCATTTTTGGTATTTTTCTTTGCATATCCGATTGTCCTGGCCCTTCAGCTGAGCAATGTAAAGAAGGAATATGCGATGGCATTCCAGTATGGGCCGCAGATAGGAAAACCGGAGCATCAGGCTCTTATGGAAGCGGCTGAGCAGGTTCTTTCTCCTTATGAGAATCCGGTTATTGTAATGGTAATTATCGGGGCGGCAGTGGTATGCGGCGCATCCAGCTTTGCCTACCTTCACAATAAGAGAAAAGTAGACTTTTATCACAGCATTCCGGTAAAACGGGGACTGTTGTTTACGGTTACCTTTTCGGTCGGAATTCTAATTCCGGCAGCCGCCTACGCCCTGTGCCTGGGAATCGCGCTGATTATAGCGGCATCCTATGGGGTTCCGGTAACAGAACTGGCAAAAATGGCAGGAACGGGCTGGCTTCTCCATATGCTGTATTTCCTGCTGATTTACAGCACCGTATCGCTGGCGATGATTATGACCGGCAATCTGATCGTAGGCCTTTTGGGAGGAGGCGTATTTTTCCTCTTTTTCCCATGGCTGGCGTTTATCATCCAGGGGTATTTTCAGACCTGGTTTACTACGTACAGCATTCCTTCAGAAACGATGGCGGATAAACTGATGAGACTCTCTCCCATTGCCAGCTATATCCTGGCGGTCAGAAAGCCGGAAAGCTGGCAGTACGAGGAAACTCTTACGTTTGAAGGACTGATTGCCTTCAGCGGACTGGCAGTGGTCATTCTCATTGTTTTATGTGTGCTGCTGTATAAAAAGCGTCCGTCAGAGGCGGCTGGAAAAGCAATGGCGTTTCCGGCAAGCAAGCCGGTAATCCGGATTTTGCTTACCCTGCTTGCTTCCTTGTCAGGAGGGCTGTTTTTCTGGATGTTACAGTCCAGCACCGGATGGGCCGTATTTGGAATTGCGGCAGGAGCGGTTTTGTGCCACTGCCTCATTGAGATTATTTACCATTTTGATTTCCGCAGGCTGTTTGACCACAAAGTCCAGCTGGCAGTATGTATGATGGGCGGTCTGGCTGTACTGTTCTGTTTCAAAAACGACTGGATGGGCTATGACACATATCTGCCGGAAAAAGAAACCGTAGCCGAAGCCGCGATTGAATTTGGAAGAGACGGATGGGTTTCCTACTTTGAAATCAAGGATGGAGAAGAGGGGCAGGATCCGGAACTGGTGGAGATCAGAGGTCTGGATTATGTGTTCGACCGTATGAAGATTACCAATGTGGAACCGGTTCTGGAAATTGCCAAAAAAGGCATTGAATATGCGCTGATGGAGAAGACATCCAGAGAACAGTACTATGCAATGGAAGAAGAAAAGGAATACTGGGGGTATGTGACCATCCGGTACACGCTGACCAATGGAAAAAAAGAGTGGAGAGAGTACCGGTTTCCGCTGTCCGAGGCCTGGGAAGCGGCCAGCGCAGTCTATCTGGATGAAGCTTACCAGCAGGGAAAATATCCGGTTCTTGGATTTTTGCCGGAAGACATCGTAAAAATTCAGTATCAGGTAGAGTCCAACGGAAATCAATTAGAAGAGGCTGAGATAACGGATCCGGCGATAATGGGCCGTATTTTAGAAGCCTACCAGCAGGATTTAAAGGAACTGAGCCTGGATACCAGAAAGCAGGAAGTTCCCATTGGCGAACTGCGGTTCTTAAATCAGAAAGAAGAAGAGTTCAGGCAGTATGTGGAAGAAGAAAAAGAACGCGAGATTAGTACTTCAATAGGATATTACCCCATTTATCCGTCCTTTACCAGAACTCTGAATCTGTTAGCAGAAGCAGGAATCGAGCCGGAAAATCTCTGGGAACATCTGGATGAGGTAAGTGTCATAGTAGATAAGACCTTACACCAGGGAGATGTTGGATACCAAGAATCAAAAGAGGACATCTGGCAGGGCTGCAGCGTTGCCTATCAGGAAAAAGAGCAGATTCGGCAGATTTTGGATCGGGTTGTTCTGGACGAATATTATGAGATGACCGGATTTTTACAAAGAGATGAGGATATAGTAGTACACATAACAATAAATTCAGGAAAGAAGAATGTATATGGGGTCACAGGATTCTTTCCGGAAGGAATGGTGCCGGATATGGTAGAACGGGATCTGGCAGAAGAAGCAAAACGGACAGAAGAAGAGTCATAGCAAAGAAAATCATATCAAGCAAAACAACGGGGAGGCCGGTTCTTAGAAGAACTGGTCTCCCCGTTTTGCACACGGATGCTAAAAGATCTTTTTCATATTTTCGTATTCCCTGGGGGCAATTCCCGTTACTTTTTTAAATACCTTGCTGAAATAGTAAGGATTTTCAAATCCCAGCATATCGGAAATCTCGTACATCAGATACTGATGGGTGTCAATCAGCTCTTTGGCGTGGTCGATTTTGATGGTGGCAATATAGTCGGAAATGGTCACGCCGGTAAATTTCTTAAAGGTATTGCTTAAATGGCCGGAACTGATATTTAAATGCTCCGCTACATCTGCCAGAGTCAGTTTTTCGGAATAGTGGGAGTGGATATAAGCCTTTGCCTGCTCCACTAACGTATCGGAACGGGTTCCCCTGCGTTCCGACAGCAGGGTGCACAGCTTGTCGCAGAAGCTTTCCAGCCAGGTCAGAATATCCGATAAGCTGTTGAAGTGTCCTAACTGCTCGGCAATGTTAATGGTATAGGGGAAGATTTCCCGAAAGTCTTCCTGATCAATCTCAAAAAAGGAGTAGAGATAGGTGTAAATGTTGATGCAGGCGCTGGTAGCCTGTTCCTTGCCAGGCTGGCAGGTGGAAAATAAGTCCAGAATCTGCTGGAATACCTCTTTTAAGCGGCTGCTGTCATTTTGCTGGATGGATGCAGACAGATCCTTTTTAAAGATGTTGATGTTGAAATGTCTGGCAGCGCTTTGGTGGAAGGTTTGTCCGGCATAAAAAACCAGGGGGCTGGAAGAGTTATAATAATAATATTCCAGAGAGGTCAAAGCTTCGGACAAGGCTTCCGGCAGTTCTTCCAGGGAAGTTTTTACAGTACTGGCGCCGTAAACGGCATTTAATTCAAAATAAGTAGTCAGGGCAGTGGTAACCCTGCTGCAGAATTCCGTCAAGATCCGCTGGAAATCATCGGTGTCCCTTAAGGATGCTGCCAGCAGGTACGTGTTTTTTCCATCATATTCAAAATACAGGGAATGAGTAAAATAGCGGTCTGAAATCTTGCCCATAATGTCAAAAAGCTGTCCGGTAAGGGAACGGAAGTCATAGCTGTCTTCATCTGCCTGGAACCGGATGTGATTGGGGCAGAGGGAAAACAGGAGAAGAAAGGGGTTTTTCCAGCTGTTGTCCGGAGCGGGACCAAGCGGGCTGTCAGATGCATTTTTTCCTAATAAGGTCTGACTTAAATACCGGCGCACCTGATCGGCAGGAGGGGGGGCTGTCTGGGGAAATCCAGCCAGATTCCGGCTTTTCCGCATCAGATCGCAGCCTTTTTTTGCCCGATCCAGGGTGGAAATCAGTTCTTCCGGTTTTAAGTTCAGCTTAACCAGATAGTCGATGGCTCCCAAAGACATGGCTTTTTTTGCCAGGCTGAATTCCTCTAAGTTGGTCAGCAGAATAAAAGAAAAAACAGCGCCTTCTTTTTTGCAGGATTCTACAAGCTCCAGACCATTTAAGACAGGCATCCGGATGTCTGTAATTACGATGTCCGGCTGCATTTCTAAAATCATCTGCCTGGCTTCTGTGGGAATGGTTGATTTTCCGATTATGGTGCAGTCGTAGTCTTCCCAGCGGATCAGGGAGGCAATTCCGGCCAGAATTAAGGGTTCATCATCAATCAATATGATACGGTACATAATCAAACTCTCCTATGCATTCTCAATATTCAAGAGGAAGGGAAACGGTAATACGGGTAAAGGAATCCAGTTCGCTTTCAATGGTCAGGCCGTATTCGTCTCCGTAAACCAGCTTAAACCGCCGGTCTACATTGGGAAGTCCAATGCCGCTCATGGTGCTTTTTGTGACACGGGAGGTATCGGTAAGGACTTTTTTACATTGTTCAGGGGACATTCCAATGCCGTTGTCCGTAACGCTTACATATAAAACGGTTTCTTCGGTCCATGCCCGTATTTTAATCAGGCCGGTCCGCCCAGAAGGTTCGATTCCGTTGAAAATGGCATTTTCAACCAGAGGCTGCAACGTCAGTTTGATAATTCTGGCCTGATACAGCTGGGGACTGGTCACTTCCGTCTGGAGATCAAATAATTCCAGATAACGGACTTTTTCTATTACAACGTAATCATTTAAAAACTCCAATTCCTGCTGTAAGGTTACTTTTTCATTAAATCCCTTGGCCATATTGCGGAGAAGAGAGGACAGGGAGGTAACCATCTGGACAATTCCGCTGTTTTTCTGCATGGTGGCAATCCACCGGATAGAGTCCAGGGTATTGTACAGGAAGTGGGGATTGATCTGCGCCTGAAGCATTTTAATTTCCAGATCCTTTTTCTCCTTTTCTCCCTGGATACGGGTTTCCATCAGCTCTTTGATCTGGCTGGACATATGGTTGATCTGCCGGCCGATAGTACCGATTTCGTCCTTGCTTTCAATGGAAGGGTCAGAGGTAAATTCTCCCTGGGCGACCAGATTTAAATGGGCAATCAGACGCTCGATGGGACGGCCAAGCTGTCTGGAGATCAAAAAGGAGAGAGCCAGTCCGATTACCATGCAGAAAAAGAAAATCATGGCAATGGTTTTAAAAATTACCTGCCGGTCAATGGGCATTTCAGAAAATGGCAGGATTTCAAAAAGCATCAGTCCGCTGACGGCATCTTTTTCATAAGTAAGGATTCCCTTTTCATGACCAAGAGAGATGGGAATAAAGCCAGAGGACGTTTCTGCCTGACGGATAAGAGGAAGAAAGCTGTCAATGGGAAAACTGCTTTCCGTCAGGGAAGCAATCAGGGTTCCGTCTGGAGAAGCCGCATAGACATACCGATTAGAATCCAGGCTTTTTAAGGTATCGGAATAGAGCTTCGGATTAATGGCCAGAAACACCCATCCCTCAGCCGGATCCTGGCTTGGATAATAGCCGATGGGACGAACCAGAGGGATGAAAACCGGAACTGCCGTTTTTCCTAAAGGAAAGGGGTTTTCTTCTAATTGAATATGATACTGATATTTGTTTCGGGTCAATTTCTCTTCAAACCAGGGAGCCGATACAATCTGGTCGTAATCCTGGTACGATCCTGGCAGGCTTCCTGCCTGTAAAAAATACTGGCCCTCTTTATAGAGGGAAATCCGGTAAATGTATTCACTGTAACCGGAGATAGCACAGTAATCTTTCAGGACTTTGGAAGCGGACAGTTCCATATTTGTACTGGAAGAAATAACGTTTCCGGAAAAAAACTGGGACTGGCGTTCGGAACAGTTTAATAAGAGATTGATCATTTCCCGATAGGCCAGCTCCAGACGGCTGGAGAGCAGATGGACGGTATTCTGGGAATTGCGGGTCTCGCTGGCAATGACGTCCTGTTTATAAGAATGAAAGTTGTAATAGCTGATAGCGCTGGCAATGGAAATGACAATCAGCAGGTTATAGAGAATGATTTTTCTCTGAAATGTTTTGGGAATAAAGGTTTGCCTTTGTTTCATAAAAGAGTTGCTCCTCAGGACAATTGTTATTTGCGGAAAGTGGCGGATATCTGTTCTCTATTATATATAAAAATATGGGAATTGGGTAGTGAAACATGAAAAAAGTACAAGAAAACAAAAAAAGTATAAATAAATTAGGAAAAAGTAATAGAAATATAAAATAAAAAAATGGCTTTCTGTGCAGTTTTTTGCTAGAATAAAGCCATCAAAACAAGGGAGGAGTTCTATTATGAGACTCAAAAAAGTAGCGGCAGCAGTTATGGCTTCCACCATGGTAGTAAGCTTAGCAGCTTGCGGCAGCAATGACACAGCAGCGACTACTGTAGCTTCTGCAGCAGACAGCACAGCAACCGAGGCTCCGGCAGATTCTAAGGAGGAAACAAAGGCAGATGCCGAAGCAGCCGATGGCGAAAAGATTACATTATCCATTACCACCTGGGACTATGATTCTTCTCCACAGTTCTCCGCAGTTGTAGAGGCTTATGAAGAGCAGAATCCAAACGTAGAAATCAAGGTTATCGACACTTCCGCAGATGAGTACAACAATTCTTTGGGAATCAGCTTATCTGCAGCTCAGCCAGACCCAGACGTTATCTTCGTAAAAGATATGGGTTCCATGCTTCAGATGGCTGATAAGCAGCAGTTACTGCCATTAGATGACTTTATTAAGAACGACAACGTAGATACCTCTGTTTACAACGGCGCATTCGAGCAGCTTCAGTACAACGGCGTTACCTACGGTATGCCTTACAGAAACGACTGGTACGTACTGTACTACAACAAAGATTTATTTGATGCAGCAGGCGTTGAATATCCATCTAACGATATGACCTGGGAAGAGTACTATGACTTAGCTGCAAAGATGACCTCCGGCGAGGGCAGCGCAAAGGTATACGGTACTCATGACCATACCTGGCAGGCACTGGTTACCAACTGGGCTGTACAGGATGGCACTCATACCGTTGTTGAGAAAGATTACAGCTTCTTAAAGCCATGGTATGAAGATACGCTGGCTCTTCAGGAAGGCGGCTATATGCAGGATTACGCAACTTTAAAGACTGCAAATATCCATTACTCTTCCGTATTTAAGAATCAGCAGTGCGCTATGATGCCAATGGGAACCTGGTTCATCGCAACCATGGAGCAGTCCAGACAGGAAGGCGAGACCGACTTTAACTGGGGCGTTGCAAGAATTCCTCATTCTGCAGATACCGAGAGCGGATATACCGTAGGTGCTCTGACACCAGTTGTAATCAGCGCATTTACCGATGCTCCAGAAGCTGCATGGGATTTCGTAAAATTCGCTTCTTCTCCAGAAGCTGCTAATATCTTAGCAGGCTGCGGCGTATTTACTGGTATTCAGACAGAAGAATCCATTAACACTATCGCATCTAATGAATTCTTCCCAGAGGGTGAGAGCAACAAAGAAGCATTAAGCTATACTCATTACGTATTCGATCGTCCATTAGACCCGCAGATCGAGGAAGTAAGAACAGTATTAAACGAAGTACATGATATGATTATGATTGGTGAATATACGGTTGATGAAGGTATTGAAGAGCTCAATACTCGTGTCGCAGAAATCAAAGGCTGGTAATTAGAAACTACGAGAGCGCGCCGACAGTAAAAGCCTGAAGGCGCGCTTTTTTTACGCAGCAGACCGGTGAAAATGCCGGAAAAGGGTTCAAACTACTGAGTATAATAAGGAGGTAAGCTATGAGTGAGAAAAAGGCCGGCGGCCTGACATCCCGTCAGAAACGCGCAATTCGGAATAATGTAGTAGGATATTCCTTTATTATTCCGAACTTAATCGGGTACTGCATCTTTGTGTTTATTCCGGTAATCTTTTCTTTTGTATTAAGCGTAATGAAGTGGGACGGCTCTCAGGCACCAATGGAGTTTGTGGGGTTGGCCAACTTTGCAGAGATTTTCGGAGACAGAGTGTTCCGCAGTTCTTTTGTTCATACAGTTCAGTATGCACTTATGACGGTTCTGCCAACATTAATTCTGTCTCTGCTTTTAGCAGTATTATTAAACAGCAAGATTAAGGGCGTGGCAGTGTTCCGTACCGCATTTTACTTCCCATATATTGCCTCCATCGTGGCAGTGGGAGCTGTATGGAATATGCTGTTCCAGCCTGAATTTGGTCCGGTAAATGAAATGCTAAAGTTTATCGGCGTGGACAATCCGCCTAAGTGGGTAGTCAGCAGAGACTGGGCTATGGTAGCAGTTTCCATCGTTAGTATCTGGAAGTACATGGGATATTACATGATTGTTTATCTGGCAGCTTTACAGGGGATTTCCAGTTCCCTTTATGAAGCAGCCCAGATCGATGGCGCCAACGGCTGGCAGAGATTGTGGTACATTACCATTCCGATGCTGACCCCAACCACCTTCTTCGTACTGATTATGCTTACCATTCAGTGCTTTAAGGTATTTGACCTGGTATATGTTATGACCGGCGGCGGTCCTGGAAACGCAACCAAGACACTGGTAAACTATATTTATGAAAAAGCATTTACCGGATGGGAATTCGGTCCGGCAAGTGCAGCGGCTATTATTCTGTTCGCAGTTGTTCTGGTAATTACCTTAATCCAGTTCAGCGGTGAGAAGAAGTGGTCCAAAGATATGTAAGGGGGAGGAATTGAGATGGAAAAGAAACAAAAAGCAATCAAAGTTTTGTTATATGCCTTATTAATTGCCTTATCCCTGTTTATGCTGGTTCCATTTTACTGGATGGTGATTTCTTCCTTAAAGCTTAACAAGGACGTATTCTCCATTCCAATGACATGGTGGCCGGAGTCCATGCACTGGGAAAACTATAAGGTTATCTGGAATAAGATTCCGCTGTTAACCTTCTTTAAGAATACTGCAAAGCTGACCATCTGCACCACTCTGATTCAGCTTTGTACCAGCTGTTTTGCAGCATATGGCTTTACTAAATGTAAATTTAAAGGAAGAGATTTAATCTTCTTAATGTATGTTACTACAATCGCAGTACCGTGGCAGGTATACATGGTTCCTCAGTTTATCCTGGTATCTAAGATGGGATTAAACGATACCCATCTGGGACTGATTTTAATGCAGGCATTCTCCGCATTCGGCGTATTCCTGATTCGTCAGTTCTATATCAGCATTCCGGACGAACTGTGCGAGGCTGCCCGTATCGATGGTCTGAATGAATACGGCATTTTCCGCCGCATTGTATTCCCGTTAGGAAAGCCGGCAATGGCAACCTTAACCATCTTTACCTTTACCAACGTATGGAACGACTTTATGGGTCCATTGATTTACTTAAAGACCAAGGAATTAAAGACCGTTCAGCTTGGTATCAGAATGTTTATTTCTCAGTACGGTGCAGATTATGCATGGATTATGGCGGCATCTGTATGCTCCCTGATTCCGGTAGTCATTGTATTCTTAAGCTGCCAGAAGTTCTTCGTAGAAGGCGTAGCAGCCAGTGGTATTAAAGGCTAAATGAAAAATTGGCGGACCCGCTTTTCTGGCTGGGTCCGCTTTTCGTGTAAAGGAGATAGGAAATGTCAAAGAAACGACCTAATTTACTATATGTATTTGCGGATCAATGGAGAGCTCATGCAGTGGGCTATAAGAAGGAAGATCCGGTGGTTACCCCCTGGATGGATCGGTTTTGTGAGGAAAGCGTATGCTTTTCCAACGCCTACAGCACCTTTCCATTGTGCACCCCACACAGAGGTTCTTTAATGACCGGCAAGTATCCGCTGTCCATTGGATTGTGGACCAACTGCAAAATCGGCCTGGAAGAGAAGATTATGTTAAAGCCTCAGGAAACCTGTATTGCCAATGTCTTAAAGGACGAAGGATATTCGACCGGCTATATCGGAAAGTGGCATTTAGACGCTTCGGAGCAGAACTTTACGTCCCATCCGGAATCCGGAGCCAAAGACTGGGACGCTTTTACCCCGCCAGGAGAGAGGAGACAGGGATTTGATTACTGGCTGTCTTACGGCGCCTGCGATAATCATCTGGATCCCCATTACTGGCAGGATACGCCAGAGCAGATAAAACCAGGTAAGTGGTCTCCGGAATTTGAGACGGACAAAGCCTTAGAATATATGGAAAATCACAAAGACGATGAAAATCCATTCGCCCTGTTTGTGTCCTGGAATCCGCCTCACCTTCCTTACGAGCTGGTTCCGGATGAATATTACGAGAAATTTAAAGACGCAGATGTGTGCTGGCGTCCAAACGTGCCAAAAGAGATGCGGACTCCGGAAATGGAAACCAAGGCCCGCCAGTATTTTGCAGCCGTTTACGGTCTGGACCTCCAGTTTGGACGTATTTACGAGTATCTGCGGGAAAATGGCCTGGAAGAAAACACCATCGTGGTACTGTCTGCCGATCATGGAGAGATGATGGGATCCCACAGCAAGATGAGCAAGAACATCTGGTATGAGGAATCCATCCACATTCCGCTGATGATCCGTCAGAAAGGCCGTCTGGTACCAGGAGAGTGCAGGGATATGTTTGCAAGCCCTGATCATATGCCGACGCTTCTGGAGCTTTTAGGCGCTCCGGTTCCGGATACCTGTGAAGGCTACAGCCATGGAAACTGGATTCTGAACCATCCGGCACAGCCCCATACTGTTTATGCGCCGGATCCAGAAGCGCCTCAGAATATGTTTTTATGCTCTTATCCAGGCGGCGCCGATATGGTTGCAGAGTTTTCTAAAAGAGGCCTGACCCATAAAGCCTACGGATGGAGAGGAATTAAGGCAGACGGATACACCTATGTGTGCTATAATGGATACGAGCCAGGGGAAGCACCCCATGAATGGCTCTATGACTGCAAAGCGGATTATTACGAAATGAGTCCGGAAGAAATCCCTTCTGACTGCCAGGACGAACAAATCCTTCATTTCCGTAAGCGCCTGAGAGAATATCTGGATAAAATCGGCGATCCGTTTTTGTTTCCAGTATTAAAGTAAAGCTTTCACAAGGAGGACAAGATGATGAACATGGATGCGTTATTTGAAAAAGTAGGAAGAACCATTGCGGTTACAGGAGAGGAAGCGGCAAAAAAGGCCAGGGAAGTAACCGAAAACGTCCAGCTCCGCGCCCAGATTGGAACGGAAAAAGGCCGTCTGAAAGAACTGTATGCAGCTCTTGGAAAATGGTATTTTGAAACTTCTAAGGGAAAACGGGCAGAAAAAGAAAACCATCCAGAAGAAGAACTGATTCGCGGCATTGAGATTCTGCTGGCCAGGATTGAAAAACTGGAAGAAAAACTGGAAGAAAAACTGGGCCCGTCAGAAGAAACCGTTACTTGTCCTTCCTGCGGTGCAAAAGCAGAAAAGGAAGCGGCCTTTTGCAGCAAATGCGGCGCAAAAATCCAAAAAGAAGAGGCGTCTCCGGCCGAAGCTATGCTTCAGCTGGAAACGCCCCTAAATCAAGACCCGTCAGAAGAAACGATGTTTGAAGAGCCGTAATTTTATCCGAACAGTACGCCTAACACGCCATAGGATAAAATAGACATAATCACAGTAGCGATTAAAATACCCAGGCAGATGGCAGGGAAGGATTTCCGGATTTTCATGTGAAGCAGGGAGGCAATGAGAGCGCCGGTCCATGCTCCGGTTCCTGGAAGGGGAATGCCTACAAACAGCACCAGTCCCCAGAATTCGTATTTCTCAATCTGATCTTTCTTGCTCATGGCTTTATTTTTCAGCCATAAAGCAACGGGACGAAACAGGCTGACGTGCTCCATCCATTCTAAAATCTTGTTGATGAGCAGCAGGATAAACGGAACAGGGAGAATGTTTCCGATTATGCACAGCGGAATCGCAGTGAGAATCGGAACGTTTAACAGGGCTGGAGATGCTGCCAGAAGGCCGCCTCGAAGTTCCAGGATTGGAATCATGGAAATAATAAAGACAATTACTTCTTTTGCCATGAAACCAGAGAGATTGGCTGTGAACCATTGTACAATCGCGTCTACCATAAATAAACAATCCTCTTTCTAAAAAAATAGTCCTTTCTATCATACATGGAAACGGCCGGAAGTTCAACTGAAAATGGAGAAAAGTCAGAGTATCGTGCTGCACAATTTTCAGACGTGCAGCACGATATTTTTATGCAGAAATAGTTAAAAAGCAAAATAACACAGCAATAATCTGTAAATATTGCACTATAAACAACAAGAAACCAGGAAGAATATAGGATATAATGTGAACAAAAGGAGGAACGAGAATATGAAATCTTTTGAGCGAAAATTATTTCCGTACCTGATGCTGCTTCCGATGATTGTTATTTTCGGTGTGTTTCTGTTTTATCCGGCCCTGAACGGACTGAAGATTTCTTTTATGAAATGGGATGGAATCAATCCCCAGGAGTTTGTGGGGCTTAAGAACTACAGTAAACTTTTAGGAGATAAGGCATTCTGGAGAGCATTTACCCGTACAATTGCATTTACTGCTATGGCAGTTCCTGGAATCTATGTGGCAGCCCTTGGTCTGGCCCTTCTTCTGACCAGAGAGGTGAAAGGAAGCGATTTTTTCCGCGCAGTATTTTACTGGCCGACCATGATTTCCAGTATTGTAGTAGGTTTATCCTGGAGATTTTTGTTAGGCGAAGATTTTGGCGTTATCAATTATATGATTACAACATTAGGAAAGTCTCCTGTAAAGTGGCTGACCGACCCGAAAATTGCCATGGGTGTAATTGTATTTGTTACTGTCTGGAGTCTGGCAGGCTATTACATGGTCATGTTTGTAGCTGGAATTGAAGCAATTCCCAGAGATTATTATGAGGCGGCCCAGATTGACGGAGCCAGCTTCTGGCAGCAATTTAGATTTATCACCCTTCCGCTGTTAAAGGCAACCAGCCTTCTGGTACTGGTACTTTCCACGGTAACGGTTATCAAGACCTATCCGCTGGTATATGCGTTAACGAAAGGCGGTCCGGCAGGCGCTACGAAATTTATGGTACAGTACATTCAGGAGACAGGCTTTGAAAAGAGCCAGATGGGATATGCCTGCGCCATGGCAATGGTACTATTTGCAGTTCTTGCAGCGCTGACTATTGCACAGTTTAAATTAAACAAAGGAGGAAGCGAGAATGAAAACTAAAAAATTGGCTCATGGTGCAATTTATCTGCTTCTTGCAGTCCTGTGTTTTATTTTTCTGATGCCTATTGTCTGGATTGTATGTTCTTCCTTTAAGCCGGCAAGCGAACTGTTTACCTGGCCTCCGTCCCTGATTGGAAAGCATCCAAGCCTGGACAACTATATTCTGGCATTGAAAGAAGGCGATTTTGTCCGCTATTTTGGAAATACCGTATTTGTAGCCATAGCAGCGACCGTACTTACTGTGGCGGTAAACGTAATGGCAGGATATGTGTTTGCAAAGTACCATTTTAAAGGAGAAAAGCTTTTGTTTGGTATGGTAATGGTTACTTTGATGATTCCTCTGGAAGTAATCATGATTCCGATTTTCAAAGTAATCGTTGCAACCAACCTGTACGACAACTTATGGGGCCTGATTATTCCGGCAGTCGCATCTCCGACGGCAGTATTCCTGGTTCGCCAGTATTATGTGCCGATTCCCAATGAATTAATGGAAGCAGCCAGAATTGACGGCGCATCAGAGCTTCAGATCTTTTTAAGAGTCATGCTTCCTCTTGCAAAGCCAGTTGTTTCCGTACTTTGTATTTTCTCCTTTATGTGGAGATGGAACGATTATCTGTGGCCGAAACTTGTAATTAACGGAAAAGAGCACTATACCCTGCAGCTTGCTCTGGCGAACTTCTCCGGCGAGTTTTCCGTAGACTGGAACAGCCTGCTTGCAATGTCTGTAATTTCCATGATTCCGGTACTGATTGTATTTGTCACTCTTCAGAAATACATTATCGGCGGAATGACCGCCGGCGGCGTAAAAGGTTAGGAGGAACGAGATGAACGTACTTAGATATTCGTTATCAGAAGAAGGATATGTAAACCGCTTTATTACCACTGGGGTGTTTACAGAACCCCAGACCTTTCAAAAAGCGATTTTAAAAGGCAGGGTCAACGAGTGGTTAAAGAAAGGATTTTCCATTCACGAAAATCCATGCCGGAAAGAATTTATTGAAACGCGTCGGGAAAAATTGCCGGATTACCTGGACATCAGCCAGATACCGGCAGGGGAGACGGCAGAAGTATTTGGAAAGAAAAAGGGGTTGCAGGTATACTTCCCATTTGGAAATATCGGCTATGAGGAATCCGGATTTTATTTCTGCCCCACCTATTTAAGGACGTACTGTTTTGCGGATTTAATCGCGGGGCAGGAAGAAGAGGCAGAATTTGAGCTGGAAACCTGCGGCGGTGTTACCATTTGGAACAATGATGCGTTTGTAACGGATTATATTCCATTTACCAGAAATATGGTAAAGCGCACCAGTATTAAGATTCCGCTGCAAAAAGGAGAAAATAAGCTGATTTTATGCCTGGATGATCTGGCAGAACGGGATACCGATTACTATTTCCGCCTGAAATATCAAGGGGGTCAGGACCTTTCTATCCAGCTTCCAGTACCGGAAGAGGTATGTACGGAGCAGGTATACCGGTATGAAAAAATCCTTGACAATATCTGCTTTGAGAAGGAAACTTACATAAGCGAACCGGTCATTTTATCGCTGCCTGGCCATCTTTTGGAACAGGAGCAGCTGAAGATGTCCATTGCCAACGGAGAGTGGGTAGAAAAAATGCAGCATGAGAAAGACGAGGACCCAGCGCTTTCTTATGAGCTGAAAAAAGACGAGAAAAAACTGTTCCTGATGGATTCCAAAGACATTCTTCCTGGATTTTACTTTTTTGAATTCGCCCTGCAGGAAGGGCCGGTTTTACTAAAGAGAAAGCTGGGCAACCAGATTGTGTGGAAAGAATTTCTGACCAATGGATCTGAGGATGTGAGGAAGAGAAAAGAAACCGTATTAGATACCATTGCAAAATATAGCGTGCCAAATTCTTATAAGGCTGCAGCATATTTTGAAAAAGGGTACCATCTGGAAGAAGCCGAACAGATGCTGTTAGATGAAATCATAGGCGTCAACCAGCGTCAGGACTGCTCGGACTTCCATTTTACTACCATTTTGACCACGTATTTGAAACATCAGGATGAGATGTCCGATAAGGTAAAAGCAGTGATTAAAGACGCCGCTTTAAATTACCGGTATTGGATTGACGAGCCTGGAGACGACGTTATGTGGTTCTTCAGTGAAAACCATGCCCTGCTGTTCCATACCTGCCAGTACCTGGCCGGCCGTCTGTTCCCAGAAGATGTATTTACCAACAGCGGGAAGTCTGGAGCCGAAGTCAGCGCCAGAGGCAGAAAATTGTTGGAAGAGTGGTTTGAAGAATTTTTCAGAGAGTTCATTACGGAATGGAATTCCAACGCCTATATTCCGGTTGACGTCCATGGACTGGCTGCCATTTATAATGTGACCGATAAAGAAGACAAGCTTCATGAAATGGCGAAAAAGGCCCTGGATATGGTCAGCTACAGCCTTGCAGTCAACGCTCACAAAGGAGCGGTAATGACCAGCTTCGGAAGAACCTATGAAAAAGAGATGAAGGGCAACTACAATGCGGGAACCACAGCCCTGTTATATCTTTTCTATAATGAAGGCTTCCTGGCAAGAAACGGAATGGGAAATGTGGCGGTGGCCTGCGGCGACTATGAAGCGCCTTCGGAATATAAAAAGTATATTACCTTAAAAGAAGGTCAGAGCCTGATTTTTGAGAATACCCAGGGCTTTGAACAGCACGCCAACCTTTATACATACAAGAATAACGAGGTACAGCTTTCTACGGCCATTGGCTTTAAGCCGTTTCAGAATGGTTATCAGGAGCACATTTTACAGGCAACTATTGATGAGACAGCCCAGGTATTTATCAACCATCCAGGAGAAACCCACCCATATGGCAGCGGAAGACCGAATTTCTGGGCCGGAAACAGCGTACTTCCTTTGGGAGTCCAGTATGAGAATCTGGCAATTCTGGTATTTGATACACCGAAGGAAAACCGGATTGATTATACCCATGCCTATATTCCGTTAAGTGAATTTAACCAGTACAATGGGGATGAACATACCATTGTAGTAGAAAAAGATGGGGGATATATCGGAGTGAAATCTTTAAACAGTCTGTCCATGGTCAGCTGCGGACCAACTGCCCGCAGGGAATTTGTCAGCTGCGGGCGGAAGAACATTTGGGTAGTAAAGGTACAGACCCGAAACGAAGCTGGAGAAATCGAAGACGTTTTTGAAGATATGCAGAACATTGGGATTGAGTGGAAAGAAGACGGCACCATACAGGTAACGGACAACGGAACGGACTATGTGATTGGGACGGATCAGGCTCTTTTGGTAAATGGAGAAAAGGTTCATCATTATCCTATGGATCCGGCTGGAACTATCCGAGTGAAGGGAGAGTAAAAAGATGAGCGTTTATGAAAATCGTTTGAATCTGGTTGCAGACGCCATGCTGACCATGAAAAACAATGGGATTGAAGAAAAGTTCCCTATTAGTCTGATCGACATAGACTGTTGGGAATGGCCCCAGGGAGTTGGACTTTATGGACTGTATAAATATTATGAATTCAGCAAAGATGAGAAGATTTTAAACTTCCTGATTCAATGGTTTGACGACCGGATAAAAGAAGGAATTCTGGAAAAGAATGTCAATACCACAGCTCCGATGCTGACGCTAAGCTACATATATGAGATTACAGGAAAAGAGGAATATCTGGATCTGATAAAGGAATGGACAGCCTGGATTATGGAAGAAAAAGGCCTGATTCGTACCGGAGACGGCTGTTTCCAGCATATGATTACCAAAAATCCGAATCAGGGTGAGATTCTGATTGACACTCTGTTTATGACGGTTCTGTTTTTAGCAAGGGCAGGAGCGATTTTAAACCGGAAGGACTGCATAGACGAGGCAAATTACCAGTTTCTTTTACACATCAAATATCTGTTAAATAAGCAGGAAGGTTTGTTCTATCATGGATTCAATTTTGACCGGAATAACAACTACGGCGAAATCATGTGGGGCAGAGGAAACAGCTGGTACACCGTTGCCATTATGGACTATATGGAAATGGTGGATTTGGACGCAGGGCTGAAGCGGCATTTCCTGACCGTTTACGAAAATCAGGTAAAGGCTCTGAAAAAGTATGCGGATCCGGAAGAAGGATTGTGGCATACGGTCATTAACGACAGCAGTTCCTATATCGAACTGTCTGCCAGCGCCGGCTTCTTATGCGGAATGATGAAGGGCATCCGAAAAGGTGTGATTTCAAAGGACGAGTATGGAGATACCGTACAGAAGGCGCTCTCTCATCTCCTGGATTATATTGATGAGAAAGGGGTTGTGAAAAATGTATCCTATGGAACACCGATTGGAGAAAATGCAGAATTTTATAAAAATATTATATGCTGTCCAATGACATATGGGCAGGCGATGATGATTATGGCACTGCAGGAAGCAATGAGATATACGACAGAAAGGTAGCGGCTGAATGAAGAAAAAGGTGTTTTTTGAAGAGTTTGGATCATTATATTATTTCCATGGTTCTACCCAGAACTGGAAGATGCACGGATTTCATTTTCATAAACAATATGAAATTATCCTGTTTCTGTGTGACGGGGCAATTCTGGAAATAAAAAACAGGATTTACAATACGAAAGCAGGAGACATCTTTTTCATCAACAGTACGGAGTACCACCGGACAGAAGGAAAGGAAGGCGAGGACTACAAGCGTTATGTGCTGATGTTTGAACCAGAAAGTATTGCGCCTTTGTCAGAAGCCTTTGGATTTAATTTTACCAGTTTATTTGAGGAATACCAGGAAGAGTACACCAATCATTTCCATCTGACAGGGAAGAACTTGAAACTGGTGGAAGAGAAGATGCAGAATGTGGAGAAAACCATAGTCAAAGATTTCTCCAATATATACAACAAAAACAATGCAAGGATTGCAGTGCTGGATTTGCTGAACACCTTAAATGAGATGTTTGACACCCTTGTAAAGACCGCTTCTGTTTACGAGGATGGAAGCTATGCTGAAAATGCGGGGGGGGGTAAAACCAGACTGATTCCCTACCGGAGCCGGATTGAGGAACTAAAGAAATACATTGTGCGCCACATTAATGAAAAACTGGAGTTGGATGATCTGGCAGAGGTCTTTTACGTGAACCGGTATTATCTGAGCCATTACTTTAAAAAAGAAACGGGGTTTACTCTGAACCAGTACATTACCAATCAGAAAATTATAGCTGCAAAAAAGATGTTAAGCAGCGGAATGCCGGTAACGGAAGTGGCGATGGAACTTTCTTACAACAGCGACAGTCATTTTATTTCTACATTTAAAAAAATAACTGGCATTACGCCTGGAAAGTATGCAAAAGAAAAAGAAAAAAATCAATAATCACAGTAGGAGGAGATTACTATGAGAAAGATTTTAGCAGGAATGTTAGCAGGAGCCATGATACTGGGAACCCTTACCGGATGCTCTGGAGGACAGGAAACAACAGGGGCGGCAGCAGACAAAACAGCAGCGGAGACAGCGGGAAAAGAAGAATCGGCAAGCGGCGATGTAAAGACCCTGGATGTAGTCTGGTTCAGCGATGGAAAAGAAGGAGAGTCCTTTATGCGCCTGGCAGAGGAGTATATGGAACTTCATCCGGATATTAAGATTGAACTGATTGAAGTCCCGTATGCAGACGTAGACAATAAGCTGAAAAATATGCTGAATGCAGGAGAACAGCCGGCTCTGGCAAGACTGACCAATTTAGGCGTAGTCCAGAATCAGTTAATCGACTTAAACGAGTACGTATCGGATCCGGAAGCCTTTAAAAACAACTTTGGCACTGGACTGAGAACGGATTTTGACGGCAAATTCCTGGCAGCTCCTATGGATGTAACCGCAAATGGCATTATCTACAACAAGACGGCGTTTGAACAGGCAGGAGTCGAAGTACCTCAGTCAGAGGAAGACATCTGGACCTGGGAAGAGTATGAAGAGGCATTAAAGAAAGTAATAGAAGGAAGCGACTGCAAATACGGCATGGTATTTGATTATTCTGTTCAAAGATTTTCGACGTTGCTGTATCAGGCAGGAGGAAGTTTATTAAATGAGGACATGACGGCTTCCAATATTAATTCTCCGGAAATGAGAAGAGCATTAGATTGGTTTAAAAAACTCCATGATGACGGTATTATGCCGACTTCTGTATGGCTGGGAGCAGAGAACCCCAACGAGATGTTCCGTACCGGCCAGGTAGCAACCCATTTTGCAGGCAGCTGGATGATTGCAAACTACAAAGATCAGATTACAGACTTTGAGTGGGGTGTAACCTATCTTCCAAAAGACGCGGAAAGAGCAACGGTTCCTGGCGGAAAATGGCTGGGCGCGTTTGCAGGAACCGGCGTTGAAAAGGAAGCTGCTGAGTTTATCGAGTGGATTTCCCAGCCAGAGCAGAATGCCCGTTACTGCAAGGAAAATTACTATCTGTCCCAGGTAAAGGGAAATGAAGCGTTAGACTATGACTTTGGCGCAGAGTATTTTGAGATTTTCTCCAATGAACTGAATGCAAGCAGCGAGATTCCAGGTAAGGAATGGGGATACCAGGCATTTACCAACGCGATTCAGACCGATCTGAAGAATGGCATTTCTGAAATGCTTGCAGGAAATATTACGACAGATGAACTGATTGAAAATATCGATCAGATAGCAGCGGATTTTTTAGCAGAATAGAAAACATACGAAATGAATGAAAAGCTGCGGCTTTCCCATCCTGGGAGGGCCGCAGTTTTTATCAGAAGCGTTAGACGAGGAGAAGAAAATGAGAGAAGAGTGGAAAAACCTGCCGGATCCAATGATATGCAGGGATGGCACACGGGTAAGAACGGTGCAAGAATGAGAAGAAGAGAGAAGGCCGGAGATTTTGGAAATGTTTGAGCAGATGGAATATGGAAGAGTTCCAGAAGAGGAACTTTTTGTTTCCGTCCATCTTGTGGATGCAGCAGAGTCGAAATACATTATGGAAGGAAGAGCCGTGAGAAAGACCGTGGAAGTTGAGGCCAGAAGAGGGGACAGACAGTTTGCTTTTTCCTTTGTGGTATTTGTTCCAAAAGCCATCAAAAAGGCTCCTGTTTTTATTACCATATGCAATCGGGGAATCAGGGACAGCGACCCATCCAGAGATTTTTTAAGTTCCTTCTGGCCAGCAGAAACTATTGTTTCCAGAGGGTATGCAGCCGCTGTATTCCGTACCCAGGAGGTAGCGCCGGATTATGAAGAGGGATTTTCTACCGGATTTCACAGATTATTTCCGGAGTACAGCGGACGGAATATGAGCCGTCCGGACAATCTGTATGGCGCTATCAGCGCCTGGTCCTGGGCAGTCAGCAGAATCATTGATTATATAGAGACGGATCCGGATTTGGATGAAAACCGGATTGCCGTTGTAGGCCACTCAAGGGGAGGAAAGACGGCTCTCTGGACGGCAGCCAGAGACAAGCGGGTAACAATGGCTGCTGCAAGCTGCTCGGGAAATAGCGGAGACGCATTATCCAGGGGCAATACGGGAGAACGGATTGCAGATATTACGGATAAGTTTTCGTATTGGTTCTGTCCAGGATATAAAAAGTTCAGCAAAAGGGAAGAAGAACTTCCTTTTGATCAACATATGCTTTTAAGCTTGATTGCACCGAGACTTCTCTATACATCAGCCAGAACCAGGGACAGCTGGGCAGACCCTGAAGGGCAGTTTCAGTCTTTGTTAGAAGTCAGTTCTGTTTATGAACTCTATGGAAAAGAGGGAATCAAAAAAGGCAGCCGCCAGAAGCCGGAAACTCCTTTGCAGGACAGCTGCATTGGCCACCATATAAAAACCGGCCCTCACGAACTGGACGAGTATGACTGGAACTGCTATCTGGACTTTGCGGATCGGCATTTATAATGAAAAAGATAGCTTATGAAAAATCTCATTAAATGAGATAAAATAGTTGCATTTGACAGAAATGGACGTATAATGAATCCATATCATTTTCTAACGGAGGACTTTTCATGAAGATTTTTTTAACTGGTCAGAAGCAGATTGGAAAATCCACCTGTATCCGCACATTTTTAGAACAGCATAAACTTCCGGTCTGCGGCTTTTGTACCCTTCCCGTCTATGAAGAAGGGAAACGGGCCGGATTCTGTCTGCACGCGCTGGTGGAAGTGGAAAACAATGACCGGCAGTTTTCTATCCAGCATGAGACGTATAATGAAGTAATACCAGGAATGTTCGATGAATTTGGCTGTGAAATTTTAGAAAAAAGCCTGGAATATCCGGAATGTATTCTGGTGTTGGATGAAATCGGAATTCTGGAAAAAGACGAACAGAAGTATCTCCATCTGCTAAAAGAAGCCATTCATACCCATAAAAACGTAATCGGTGTCTTAAAAAAGAAAGAAGCCCCCCACAATGCCTGGATGTGGACGGATCCGGAGATTCAGATTCTGGATTTGGACGAGATTTCGTTTGAAGAGGCGCTTAGGATTCTGGAAGAGAGGCTTATATGAACCGGCCGCCCTCCTGCAGTTTTGCAGGACAGGGCGGCCGATGCGGTTTAGATCTCAATTAAATGATATTCTTTACTTCCCAGTCCCAGTTTTACTGCATGGTCGATGCAGCTTTCCCAGTTGGTTTCCGGATGGGTATCAGTAAAGTGGTCGTGATGGCAGTGGTTCTGCTCTGCCAAGATGCTTCCAGCCATAACCGGCTGGCGGTTAACAGCGTCCACACAGGCCATATCCAGGGCTACTGGGTCAAAAGATGCAAACATACCAATGTTTGGAACGATAGGTACGTCATTTTCAGAATGGCAGTCGCAGTTGGGAGAAACGTCAACGACCAGGCTGACATGGAAGTTTGGACGATCTTTTAAAATGGCCAGGGAATACTCGGCAATCTTGCAGTTTAAGATATCATTTGCTTCATCGTAGTCCGGAGAAACGGCGTCAGTGGGACAGGCGCCGATACAGCGTCCGCAGCCAACGCATTTGCTGTGATCAATAGAAGCTTTGCGGTTTTCGATGGTAATGGCGCTGTGGGCACAGTTCTTTTTGCACATACCGCAGCCAATACACACATCCTGCTCTACATGAGGTTTACCGGCGCTGTGCATCTCCATTTTTCCAGCTCTGGAACCGCCACCCATGCCGATATTCTTTAACGCGCCGCCAAATCCTGTGGACTCATGGCCCTTAAAATGGGTTAAAGAAATGACAATATCCGCATCCATCAAGGCGCGGCCGATCTTGGCTTCTTTTACATACTGGCCGTCAACAGGAACCAGGGTTTCGTCGGTTCCTTTTAAACCGTCGGCGATGATCACGTGACATCCGGTGGTAAATGGATTGTATCCGTTTTCATAAGCGGCATCCAGATGATCCAGGGCATTTTTGCGGCGGCCTACATATAAGGTATTGCAGTCTGTTAAAAAGACCCGTCCTCCCTGGGCTTTAATCAGGTCGGCCAAGACTTTTGCATAATTGGGACGGAGGTAAGCCAGGTTTCCTGGTTCTCCAAAATGGATTTTAATTGCTGTAAATTTGTTGTGAAAATCAATCTGGTCCAACATTCCGGCTTTTTTGACCAGGCGTTCCAGCTTCTGAAGCAGATTTTCGTTTAAAGTTGTTCTCATGTTTGTAAAGTAAACGTTCGATGGTTCCATAAGATCCTCCTTGCTTATCATAAAACTGAAATGATTATAGCTTAAGTTTTTAGTGTTTTCAATATGCGGTTTTTGTGGTACACTGTTGCTGAATGCAGAAAGCATAGAAAAGAGACAACCAGGAGGAAAAAGCAATGGAGAAAACACAATCCCTTGACACAATTTGCATCCAGGGCGGATGGAAGCCAAAGAATGGAGAATCGCGGGTGCTTCCGATTTATCAGAGCACGACTTTTAAATACGAGACCAGCGAGCAGATGGGCCGTTTATTTGATTTAGAGGAAGACGGATATTTTTATACCCGTTTAGCCAATCCTACCAACGATGCAGTAGCAGAGAAGATTTGCCAGCTGGAAGGCGGCGTGGCAGCCATGCTGACCTCTTCCGGACAGGCGGCAAATTTTTACGCAGTATTTAACATCTGCTCCGCAGGAGACCACGTAATCAGCGCGGCTACCATTTATGGCGGTACGTCCAACCTGTTTACCGTAACCATGAAAAAAATGGGGATTGAAGTAACCCTGGTGGATCCAGACGCATCAGAAGAAGAGCTGGAACAGGCTTTCCGTCCAAACACTAAGGCGGTATTTGGAGAAACCATTGCAAATCCGGCGCTGGTTGTCCTGGACATTGAAAAATTTGCCAGACTTGCCCACAAACATGGAGTTCCTCTGATTGTAGATAACACCTTTGCAACGCCGATTAACTGCCGGCCGTTTGAGTGGGGGGCTGATATTGTAACCCATTCTACCACCAAGTACATGGATGGACACGCAATGTGCGTTGGCGGCTGTATTGTAGACAGCGGCAATTTTGACTGGAACGCCCATGCAGAAAAGTTCCCAGGACTTACTACGCCAGACGATTCTTACCATGGGGTTATTTATACAGAACGTTTTGGAAAGAAGGCATACATTACAAAGGCAACTGCCCAGATTATGAGAGATTTAGGATCGATTCAGTCCCCGCAGAACGCATTTTTATTGAACGTTGGTCTGGAAACCCTTCATCTTCGGGTTCCGCGCCATTGTGAAAACGCGTTAAAGGTGGCATCTTATTTAAAGAGCAGAGAAGACGTGGCATGGGTCAACTATCCTGGGCTGGAAGGAGATAAATACCATGAACTGGCTGAAAAATACCTTCCCAATGGATCCTGCGGCGTAATCTCTTTTGGCTTAAAGAGCGGAAGACAGGGCGCCCAGGTATTTATGGACAAGTTAAAACTGGCAGCTATTGTTACCCATGTAGCGGATGCAAGAACCTGTGTTCTCCATCCGGCCAGCCATACCCACAGACAGTTAAACGATGAACAGCTGGTAGAGGCAGGAGTGGATCCGTCTTTAATCCGTTTAAGCGTTGGCATTGAGAATGCAGACGATATTATTGAAGATCTCCGCCAGGCATTAGAGGATTAACAGCCAATGACGGCAGGACTTATTCATGCGGCAGAACGGTTTCTTTTTAATCCGGTTTTTATTATTTTTATAATTATGCTATTTTTCATTTGCTGTATATTATTAGCAAAGAGGAAAGGAAGCCCATTTTTTCGGGCAATGCTGTATCTGTGTATAATTTTTTGCCTGTTATACGCGGCGTTTTTGCTATGGTGTACCATTGCCTTTGGCAGCAATACGCCAAAAACAGAACCAGTTCCGTACAACACAGTTTCTGACTAAATAGCACATAGCCGCGCCTGTTTTGGGCATTGAAGAAGCAGGAGAGAGACCTTTTCAGATTTCCTGCTTCTTCTTGTTCTGTTATGAAAGCTGAGCTTTTTATTAATCTAAGTGATTTTGTATCGCCTCTAAACATTCGCTCAAAGCCTTTTCTACATTATCTGTAAAAATTATTGTTGCCAAGCCATCCACGCTTTCATCCCACTTCTCATATTCTATGTTTAGAACGTTATCCCATGTAGGAAGATTATGACCAGCTATATCGGATTTTCGTTGTTCGATTCGTTTTTTATGTAACAACAGATCCTTTGTTTTTAGCTCAAACTGTAAGAGATTTGCATTAGACTCTTTAGCTAAATCTCGAAATAACTTTCTAGTCAAATGCAATGGATTGACTGTATCAACGATTACACCTAAACCCAAATTAAGATTTTCTCTTGCAAGATTGATTATTGCATCATATCCTTCCCCGTTTGATCCGGCGATGCATTATATTTATAAAATGGTACCTCTATACAATCTAACCGAAGATATACTAAAGATAATTTTTTTGTCAATGCTTTTGCCAAGGTGGTTTTACCTGTTCCTGGCAATCCTGCTAATGTTATAAATAAGGGGGGTCGATTTTGATAATCTAATTGTAAAGTCATTAATGTTTCATCTCCAAACTGGAAGTTGCTATTCCAACAAAGTTCCATTTTTGTATCTTTCTGAATAATCAAAAATAGCCTCTTTGTCAAGCATAGGCTCTGAACTTATTCCTTGAAAAATAATCTTACCGTCTCGATAAGTGAACCAGAACAATACATTAGGCACTTCCACAAATTCTACCGAAATACGCCATTCGTTATAACCAAAAATGCGATTTAGATACGAGTGCTCAATCTTAATTTCGCTAACATCTTGTACAGAGTAACCTCTATATTCCAGTTCTGTAAAGGTGTAAGTCTTAATGAATTTTTGTTGCACAAAAACATTTAGGCATAGAGCAACTATAATCAATAACAAAATCGCCATAATTATTTTTTTCTTATTCATACAATCACACCCCTTCGTCAAATTCCAGTTCTTAGAGCTGGGAGAAGGAATCGACAGGGAAAGCGGAGAGGTTTTAAATAAAAAGGACTGCATCAACCTGTTTTACAACCTGCTTCGGACAAAGCCGAAAGACTCCAATACCATTTACGGAAGTATTCTGGGATGCGAGCTGACTGAGGATGGAGAAATTAATCCATTAAATATGGTAGACAACAGTTTAAAAGGCCCGAAACTGGTGCGCCGTTCCCAGAAACTGTCCAGTGTGGTTCCGTTTGATACCTCAGAAGCCAGCTGGTTTTTAAATGGAGAAAGCGCTTATGAAGAAACCGTAAAAAGCGCGCTGGCCAATGACGGCTATGGCGTGATCTACTGGAATTCCGATACCAAAACCGTCTGGTACTATTCCGCTGACAGCGACGATGAAGATACGGGAAGAGTGGTAGTCCGCGGAGAAGTTACCCATATTTATTATAGTTCTTCCGATGTGATGATCCCAAGCGCGGTGCTTTTAGACAATGACGATGAGGAAGATCCCCAGGCAGAGTACACCCTGACTTCTTCCGAGCTTCAATACGCATTTTCCATGTATGGAACCGTAAAGGTCGGCGATGATGTGGTGCTGATTTGTGAAAAAACCACCAATGCCGATGGGGAACCGACCTATCGGGTGGTAGATTTCTTGGAATTATAAGGCAGGAGAACAGGGATGGAAAAAAAGAGCAGAAAAAGGAAAAGGCTAAATAAAACCGTTATTCTGATTGGAGCGCTGGTACTGATTGGAGCGGCTCTGGCAGGAATTATGGTTTTCAGACAGAAAGCAAAGGCAGCGGCAGCTCCGGTACAGGAAAACCGGACAGCCGCAGTTGTAAAACAAAGCATTACTTCTACGTTGTCGTCTTCCGGCACACTGGCGGCAAAAGATACCTATACGATTACGTCTCTGGTAGAAGGAGAAGTCACCATGGCAGATTTTGAGGAAGGGGATCAGGTGGAAAAAGGACAGATTCTTTATCAGATCGATCCATCTTCCATCGACTCGGAGCTGAGTTCTGCCAACAACTCTGTTTCCAGGGCGGAAAATTCCTATAACAGCGCCAAAGAGGACTACAGCGAGGTTCAGTCAGAGTGGAGCGGCAATACCTATAAAGCAACCGAGACCGGATATATCAAAAACCTGTATGTGGAAGCTGGCGACAAAATTAATAATGGCTCCCAGATCGCAGATATTTACAGCGACGCCATGATGAAGCTGCGGCTGCCGTTTTTAAGAGAAGAAGCGGCTATGATCCAGGTTGGAGACCAGGCCATTGTAACCTTAAGCGGAACCGGAGAACAGTTAGCCGGTCAGGTAACTACAGTCAGCAGTATGGACGAAACTCTGGCAGGCTGGTGCGCTATGTGACCATAGTCGTGGCAAATCCAGGCGGTCTGACAACCGACATGACGGCCACAGCGGAAGTAGGGGAATTTGCCTGCAGTGAAGAAGGAAGCTTTTCTATCGCTGTAGATAAAACCATGAGCGCCAGCTTTTCCGGAAATGGCAGTGCAGAGATTGAACAGCTGTTAGTCAGCGAGGGCGATTATGTAACCGAAGGCCAGCCGATTTTCAGCATTACGTCAAAATCTGCATCGGATCTTTTGGAAACTTATAAAAATGCGCTGGATCAGGCAGAGGAAGGGCTGGAGACGGCGAAGAATAAGCTGGAAAGCACCCAGGACAGCCTGGAAAATTATACCATTACCGCCCCCATATCCGGACAGGTTATCCAGAAAGCGGCTAAAGTGGGAGACAACATTACCCGCTCTGGAAGTTCGGATACCACATTAGCGGTTATTTACGATTTGTCATCTCTTACCTTTGAGATGTCCATTGATGAACTGGATATTCAGAATGTAAAGGTAGGACAGGAAGTTGTGGTAACGGCAGATGCCTTTGAGGGTCAGACTTTTTCCGGAACGGTTACCAATGTGAGCCTGCAGAGTACATACAGCAATGGCGTAACTACCTATCCGGTAACCGTAACGTTAGAGGAAGCTGGAGATTTGCTTCCAGGCATGAATGTAGACGGAACCATTATCATTGACCAGGCAGAGGACGTTCTGACCATACCAGTGGATTCCCTGATGAGAGGAAATCAGGTTTATGTAAAAGACGATACGGTAACAGAGTCTGCAGATGGAGTTCCGGCAGGATTCCGGGCAGTCCAGGTTGAAACCGGCCTTACAAACGATACTTATGTAGAGATTACAGAAGGACTGTCAGAAGGAGACCAGGTCTATGTAGATGAATCCAGCAAAGAATCCGATTCCATGGGAGTTATGATGCAGATGGCGGTTCCTGGCGGAGGCGGCATGGGAGGTCCCGGTGGGGGCGGACCTGGCGGCGGCCCCGGCGGAAGATAGGAGGCGCTATGGAAAATCAGAAAAACGGAACCCCCTTAATTGAACTAAATGATATTTACAAGGTTTACCAGATGGGAGACGAGGAGGTACGGGCCAATGACGGCATCTCCCTTACCATCTGCAAAGGGGAATTTGTAGCCATTGTAGGAAAGTCGGGCAGCGGAAAGTCTACGCTGATGAACATTATCGGAGCGCTGGATGTACCGACAGAGGGAACCTATTTTTTAGGCGGCCAGGATGTCAGCGATATGAAAGACGATGAACTGGCAGAAATCCGCAATAAAATGATTGGGTTTATTTTCCAGCAGTATAATCTGCTTCCCAAGCTGAACCTGTTAGAGAATGTGGAACTGCCGCTTTTGTATGCAGGAGTGGGGACGGCAGAGCGGAGAGAACGGGCGCTGGCTTCCTTAGAAAAAGTGGGACTGAAGGAAAAATACCAGAACCGGCCCAACCAGCTTTCCGGAGGCCAGCAGCAGAGAGTCTCCATTGCCAGAGCCCTGGCAGGAGAACCGTCGCTGATTCTGGCCGACGAGCCTACCGGCGCCCTGGATTCCAAAACCAGCAGGGAAGTGCTGGACTTTTTAAAACAGTTAAACCAGGAAGGCAACACCATTGTGATGATTACCCATGACAGTTCCATTGCACTGGAGGCAAAACGGGTAGTCCGGATTCAGGATGGAAAAATTAATTTTGACGGAGATGTAAAAGAGTATGCTTCAATCCTTTAAAATGGCACTTCGGAGTATATGGGGCAATAAAATGCGATCCTTTCTGACCATGCTTGGGATTATTATCGGTGTTGCCTCGGTGATTATTCTGGTCAGCGTGGTCAATGGCTATATGTCTACGGTCGTAGACAGCTTTGCCAGCATGGGGGTCAATCAGATGACGGTCCGGGTTACCAATATCGACAGCCGCTCTGTGGATGATGAGCAGATGTATGAGTTTTATGAAGAACATACAGATGTATTTGCCCAGATGAGTCCCCAGGTAACCGTATCCACTGTAGTGAAACATGGAAATGACAGCCTTTCTTCTACCAGCGTAGGAGGCTACAGCGAAGAATATCTGGATTTAAAAGGGTATGAGCTGGAAGCAGGACGCAATATCCAGTATTCCGATCTTGTAAGCAGGCAGAAAGTCTGTGTGATCGGTTATTTTGTGGCGGATGAACTGTATGGAAGTCCGGAAAAAGCCCTGGGAGAGACTTTGAAAATCGGCGGTTCTGCCTTTAAGATTGTGGGAGTAGTGGAACGGCAGGACGACGATGAATTAGAAGAAGGGGGAACCGACGATTTCGTATGGATGCCCTATACTGTAGCCGTAAAAATGTCCAGAAATGCCAGCATTGGCAGTTACGTATTTGCTACAAAAGATGTGTCAGACACCGATACCTGCAAAAATCTGCTGGACGCCTTTTTGATGGAAATTTTTAAAACCGATGATTTATATCGAATTATGGCCAACAGCGAGATGCTGGATTCCCTGAATGAGCAGATTGCCATGATGTCCGCCATGTTAGGCGGTATTGCGGGGATTTCCCTGTTAGTAGCGGGCGTCGGCGTCATGAATATCATGCTGGTTTCCGTAACCGAACGCACCAGGGAAATCGGCATCCGCAAATCCCTTGGAGCCAAAAAACGGGTTATTATGCAGCAGTTTGTGATTGAAGCGGCAGTGACCAGTTCCATCGGCGGCCTGATTGGAATCCTGGTTGGAGCCGTTGCCACCAGACTGGTGGGGCAGGCCATGGGAATTTCAGCCAGTCCCACATTGGGAGCAGTAGCAGTTTCTTTTGGCGTGTCTGTGGGAATCGGCCTGCTTTTCGGATATATGCCGGCCAGCAGAGCGGCAAAATTAAACCCTATTGACGCATTGAGAAGTGAATAATAACCAGACCTTTCAGCCCCGCCCATCCAGGCGGGGCTTCTTGCGGTTTATTTTTAAGTATGTTATACTACGGGAAACGCAGATGCGTGAAAGATAGGTGGTAGGAATGCGAATTGGAAAGAAAACTTCGAAAAAAGAGAAAAAAGCAATGACGGTTTCTCTTTACGGAAATCTGTTTTTTGTTATCCTGGAACTGATTATGGCAGTTGCAACCGGCTCCCAGGCCGTTCTTCTGGACGCGGTGTATGACGGGATTGAGTTTTTCATGCTGCTTCCTTCCGTTTTTTTAATTCCGCTGCTGTACAAGCCAAGCAATGAAAAATATCCCTTTGGCCATATGCAGATGGAAACCTTCTTTTTAGTCATTAAGGGCATTACCATGACGGCCGTTACGGTGGGCCTGATTTCCAACAGTATTCATATCCTGCTTCATGGCGGAAGAACGGTAGAGTTTGAAACCGTTGCCTGGTTTGAACTGTCAGCCTGCATTCTGGGCATTGCAGTGACCCTGTATCTGAAGCAAAAAAATAAAAACATGAATTCTCCTATTGTAACGGTTGAAATGGAAGGGTGGAAAATCGACAGCATCATTTCCCTGGGAATGACCGCCGCGTTTCTTCTGCCTTACCTCGTCCCATTTGCCTGGTTTTCAAAGCTTACGCCATATCTGGACTCTATTTTTACCATTATTTTATCTATGATTATGCTGCCGGTTCCCATCAAGACGGTTATTACCGGAATCAGGGATTTGCTGCTGATTTCCCCAGAAGAAGAAACGGTTCAGGAAATTAAGGACATTGTAGAACCTATTATCAGGGAAAGCAATTGTTCGGAACTTTCTTATGAGATCGTGCGGACGGGAAGAAAGCTGTGGATCAGCGCGTACATTACATTGGAAAAAGACGAACTTTCCCTGCGCAGGTTTAAATGGCTTCAAAACCGGTGTATTGTAGCCCTGGCAGAAAAGTATTCGGATTTTTATTTTGAACTGCTTCCAGAAATTGAATTTAATCTCGACGAAGTGAAAGAACTTGCGTCCACTACATACGGAGGAGAGGAAAAACATGAAAGTAATTGATATGCACTGCGATACCATTGGAGAGATTTACCGCAGAAGATGTTCAGGAGAAAACATCGGACTGGCGTCCAATCCGCTTCAGATTGATCTGGAAAAGCTGAAAGCCGGAAATTACGGGCTGCAGAATTTCGGATTATTTACGTATTTAAAAGAGACCGACCGGCCTACAGAATTTGCAATGGAGATGCTGGACACCTTCTATACGGAAATGGAAGCAAACCAGGATAAGATTTCCCCTGTTACGACCTGGAAAGAAATTGAGGACAACTGGAATCATGGCCGTCTGTCAGCGCTTCTGACGATAGAAGAAGGGGCCGTGTGCAGAGGAAGCCTGAACATTCTGCGGGATTTTTACCGGTTAGGCGTCCGGATGATGACGTTAACCTGGAATTTTGAAAATGAACTGGCGTTCCCCAACCGAGTAATCTGGGAAGGCCCTATGGCGGGAACCGTCGTGCCGGAAACGGAAAAAGGACTTACCGAAACAGGGATTGCTTTTGTGGAAGAGATGGATCGGATTGGCATGATCCTGGATATTTCCCATTTGGGAGATGCGGGGATTTATGACGTGTTCCGATACAGCAAAAAGCCGTTTGTAGCCAGCCATTCCAACGCCAGGGCGGTTGCATCCCACCCAAGGAATTTAACCGATGATATGATTCGAAAGCTGTCGGAACGGGGCGGCGTGATGGGAATTAATTTCGGCGGTATTTTTTTGCGGGATTTTCCAAATGAGGACGATGCGTGCAGCAGGATAGACGATATGATCCGGCATATCAAGCATATCAGACAGGTAGGAGGAATCCAGTGTATTGGAATTGGCACAGACTTTGACGGCGTGGGAGGAGCCATGGAAATTGAATCGGCGGCGTTCATGCAGAAATTGGCCGAGGCAATGGAAAAAGCCGGATTTACGGTATCAGAAATAGAAGATGTATTTTATAGGAATGTTCTGCGGGTATATCGGGAACGCTTATAAAGAAAGCGGATTTTACATAGATTTTACATTCGCTACCAGAAGACTTTACAAAGCTTTGCTAAAGTAAAAATTACAATGGCAGAGAACGTCTACGCTTTGTCATAATACATGGGAAAAATTGGAGGAAAGTATGAACATCGAAGCAATTGGAGTATTATTTCAGTTCATCGGCGGTCTGGGTATGTTCTTGTACGGAATGAATCAGATGGCAGACGGTCTGCAGAAATCAGCAGGTCACAGAATGCAGAAACTGCTGGGAGTGCTGACGTCTAACCGGCTGATGGGAGTGTTGTTAGGCGCTGGTATTACGGCGATTATCCAGAGTTCTTCAGCAACTACGGTTATGATTGTCGGTTTTGTAAACGCAGGACTGATGAATCTGACCCAGGCAGTAGGCGTTATCATGGGCGCCAACATCGGTACGACTGTAACCAGCTGGATTGTATCCATGAGCGAATGGGGCGAAATGTTAAAACCGGAGTTCTTTGCGCCGGTATTAGTCGGAATTGGCGCTGCAGTGATTATGTTTGCAAAGGATTCCAAAAAGAAAGAAATTGGAGAAATTCTGATTGGCTTTGGTCTTTTATTTATCGGTCTCAGCTTTATGTCTTCCTCCATTGAACCATATCGGGATGCGCCGGTATTTGCCAATATTTTTGCCGTTTTAGGAAAGAATCCGATCCTGGGTATTTTAGCAGGCGCTCTGGTAACCGCCATTATCCAGAGTTCTTCCGCATCCGTCGGTATTTTGCAGACTCTGGCTTTAAACGGGGTAGTAAACTGGCAGTCCGCTATCTTTATTACTCTGGGTCAGAATATCGGTACCTGTATTACCGCAATTTTATCCAGTGTGGGCGCACACCGCACCGCAAAGCGGGCTGCCGCCATCCATCTGTCTTTCAATGTGGTAGGAGCTGTGATTTTCGGAATTCTTATGACCATTGTATTTGCAATGAATCCGGAACTGGCCGCATCTCCTATCAGCAGTGTGGAAATTTCCATTTTCCATACCGTATTTAACGTAACCAATACCATTATCCTGTTCCCGTTTGCAGGCGCTCTGGTAAAACTGTCCGGACTGATACTGGGCGAGAAAAAGAGCTCTGGTACGGAAGCGGCTCCAGACGATCAGATGTCCCGCCACCTGGACAACCGTCTGTTAGAGACGCCTTCTTTGGCAATCGAACAGGTTCAGAACGAAGTTATTTCTATGGGAGAACTGGCTGTTAAAAATCTGGAACTGGCTGGAAAGGCCCTTTTAACCGGAGAAGAAGAAAGCACCAAGGCAGTTTTTGAAAATGAAGTCATGATTAACCGGATGCAGAAGCTTCTGGCTGGATACCTGGTTGGCATCAGCAACGGATCTTTAAATGAAGAGCAGCATCTGGCGGTAAAAAATCTGTTTTACAGCATCAACGATATTGAACGTATCGGCGACCACTGCGAAAACTTAGCAGAGCTGGCAGAGGAAAAGAAAAACAACGAACTAATCTTTTCTCCGGACGCTGCCCAGGAAATGGAAACATTGATTGAAACGGTAAAGGAAGCTGTAACCTGCGCAATCGGCGCCAGAAAGAATCACGATATGACCTTAGTCCGCCAGGCGCTGCGCAAAGAAGAGGAAGTGGACAGCCAGGAAGAAGATTTAAGAGAAAATCACATGAAGCGTCTTGCAGATATGCAGTGCAACTTTGAAAATGGCATTGTATTCTTAGATGCAGTAAGCAACCTGGAGAGAATCTCCGACCATGCAGTCAATATTGCTGGTTATGTGAAGGAGGAAGCAGCATGGAACGGATCTATGTCATAGAAGACGATGAGAACATCCGTAACTTGTTAAAAGTGGCCCTGGAAGGTTTCGGCTATGAAGCGGAGTGTTTTGAGACAGCAGAGGAAGGCTTGAAACGGATAGAAGAGCTTGTTCCGGATCTGGCTATTTTCGACTGGATGCTGCCTGGGATGGATGGCGTAACCGCCATCCGGAAAATCCGTAAAAGAGAGGAAACGGCCCATATTCCGGTTATCCTGCTGACTGCTAAGGAGCGGGAGATGGATAAGGTAACAGGTCTGGACAGCGGCGCAGACGATTATATGGTAAAGCCGTTTGGAGTGTTGGAGCTGGCCGCCCGAATCAGGGGACTGCTGCGCCGCAGCGGAAAGCAGGACAACGATCAGCAGGAAATCGGGAAACTGGTAATTAAGCGGGCTGTCAGGGAAGTGTATTTTGACGGTCAGTTTGTGAAACTGACCTTAAAGGAATTTGAACTTTTATGGTACCTGTGCATGAACCGGAATCGGGTGGTAACCAGGGAAGAGCTTCTGGATCACGTATGGGGCTATGAATATGCAGGGGAGACCAGAACCCTGGATATGCACGTCAGAACCCTGCGTCAGAAACTGGGAGAAGAAGGGGCTTCTTATGTGGCTACTGTCCGCGGGGTCGGTTACCGTCTGATTGAACCTCAGGAGGGACGAGAGGGATAATCATGCAGAAGACCATTCTGAGAAAGTTTATCAAGGTACTGGTGCTGGCTCTGCTGCTAAACAGCGTGATTTTTTACGTTGCCTGCAGTACGGTCCTTCAAAAGACCTTTACGGAAAATATGCTGTATACCCTGAAAACCATTGACAGTTTTCTGGACTATTCCAAAGATTTAGAAAGCCAGATTGAAAAAATGGATCCGGTTTTCGGGCAGAACGACAGCCGGATTACTGTGGTTTCCAAAGAGGGAACCGTTCTTCTGGACACGGCAGGACAGGGCGAAGCCGATATGGAAAATCATTCAGAAAGGCCGGAGATCCAGTCGGCAATAAAGACCGGATCTGGGTTTGCGGAGAGACGATCCCTGACCATGCGCCAGTATATGATTTATACGGCTTACTATTCTGAAAAAGGAGACGTGGTTTTAAGACTTTCTGCGCCTTATTCGGGGCTGAAGGAATTTTTGCCTATGCTTTTGCCGGCTGCCTGGCTCAGCTTTGCGGCTGCCATGATTGCTTCCTGTCTGACTACAGAACACTTTGTATCTTCCGTAACCAGGCCGCTTCGGGAAATTGCCAGCGAGATGGAAAAGCTGAAGGGAAATGGAGAAGAGTTCCACTTTGAGCCTTGTGAATATCCGGAAATCAACATTATCGGAAGCACGACCCAGACCATGAGCAATAATGTGAGAGAGTATTTAAAGCAGTTAAACCAGCAGAGAGAAATCAGGGAAGAGTTTTTCAGCAATGCGTCCCATGAATTAAAAACTCCGATTACGTCCATTCAGGGGTATGCAGAGCTTTTAGACAATGGGATTGTGCAGGACGAGGCCATGCGGCAGGATTTCATCCGCAGAATTCGCAAAGAAGCGGTCAATATGAGCAGTCTGATCAACGATATTTTAATGATTTCCAGACTGGAATCCAATCGGGCAGTATTAAATTATTCCAATGTGGATCTGGCGTCAGTGGCGCAGGAGACTGTAGAGGGACTTCAGCCTATTATGGCCCAGAATCAGGTATACGTCCACCAGGACTGCGATCCGGTAGTATTGTGGGCAGACGAAAAACAGATGCGGGAGCTGCTGGGCAATCTGATTGGAAATGCCGTAAAATACAACCGTCAGGGCGGCCAGGTGTGGATTACTATCAAAGAAGACAAAGAAAAAAAACTGGCAGTTATCCAGGTAAAGGACAATGGAACTGGAATCCCAGCAGAATCCCTTCCCAGAATTTTTGAACGGTTTTACAGGGTAGAAAAAGGTAGAAGCAAGCGGGCAGGAGGCACCGGACTTGGCCTTTCCATTGTAAAACACATTGTTACTTATTATAAAGGAACCATAGAGGTAAAATCCCAGGTAGATTACGGCACCACCTTTACGGTTCATCTGCCAGTAACTGGCAGATAAGAAAAAAGGTATTTTCATTTTTATTTCTCTGTGGTATACTTAGCATCAGTTTGGTAGCCAAGGATACCACAGAGAAAAGGAATGAGGATATGTTAGATAATAGAGATTATATCAGCCGGCTCAATAAGGCAAGACGGCGGCGCAACCGGAGATTTGATGTTTCCCATCTGATCATTGGACTGATTGTGCTTGCTGTGATTGCGCTTCTTGTTGGGGCCGGTCTTTTTATTGCCCAAAAGAGAGAACCCGCTTCTTCTGACAGCCCGAAGACTGTACAGGAAGGGCAGACAGCAGAAGAAAGCTCTGCGGAAGAGATTACCATTTCTCCAGAAGAGGCTGCAGAAGCCGAGCGGCTGGCAGAAGCTGAAAAAGTAGTTGGCGCTTACCAGAACCTGGGAATTGTCCAGGTATCCGGTTATTTAAATATCAGAGAAACCCCTGGGCAGGACGGCAAGATCATCGGAAAGCTGGAAGGAGACAGCGCCTGCGAGATTCTGGCCACAGAAGGAGAATGGTATCAGATTAGTTCCGGCGGTCTGACCGGTTATATCAGCAGCGCCTATGTCCTGACTGGAGAAGAAGCAAAGGAAAAGGCTTTGGGACTGGTTAAAAAAATGGCCCTGATAACCGGAGACAGTGTGAACATCCGTCAGGAACCGGCCATTGATCCGGCCAATGTAGTCGGAGCAGCGATTAAAGATGAGCGTTATCTGGTAGAAGAAGAACTGGACGGCTGGATAAAGGTTCCGGAAGGCTATATTTCATCAGATTATGCCCAGGTTCAGTATATGCTCAATGAAGCCCAGAAGCTGGATCTTCAGGCTATGGCCATTAACCAGTACAACAATCTGGTAATTTCCAAGGTAGATACCTATTTAAACGTTCGGGAAGAACCCAGTCCGAACGGCAAGATTATCGGTAAGATGACCAGTAAGGCAGCCGGCGAGATTTTAGACGATTCCGTAGAGGGATGGTATAAGATTAAATCCGGCAAGATTACCGGTTACATTTCTTCGGATCCCCAGTATACGGCAACGGGACAGGAAGCGAAGGATATTGCCACCGGTACGGCTACGTTAATGGCAATTGTAAATACCGATATGTTAAATGTCCGGACCGAGCCGTCTACAGACGCTTCTATCTGGACCCAGATTTCAAAAGAAGAGCGGTATCCGGTACTGAACCAGTTAGACGGCTGGGTGGAGATTGAACTGGATGCCGGAGACGAAGAAGGAAGCGTGGACAAGGCCTACGTCTCTACAAGAGACAATAATGTAGAAGTACGTTACGCACTGAATGAGGCCATTAAGTTCTCTCCATTAGAGGAAGCGGCCAACGCGTCTGCATCCCTGCGCAACCAGATTGTCAACTATGCCCTTCAGTTTGTCGGCAATCCGTACGTATGGGGAGGCACCAGCCTGACAAAGGGCGCGGACTGTTCTGGATTTACCATGAAGGTCTATGAACACTTTGGAATTTCCCTGCCGCATTATTCCGGCTCCCAGGCCCAGATGGGCAAGGCGGTAAGCTCCAGCGAAATGCGGCCGGCAGATTTGATTTTCTATACAGACAGCAGAGGAAAGGTCAACCATGTAGCAATGTATATCGGAAATGGGCAGATTGTCCATGCGGCCAGCAGGCGAAGCGGCATCAAGATTTCCACCTGGAATTACCGTAAGCCCAAGACCATCCGGAATATGCTTGGCGATTAACATCAAAAGGAGGGACTTGTATGAAAAACAACTATCTTGCGCAATTTTTTGGAAAATCCCAGAACTATACGGATATTCCCAACCAGCTTTTTACGGAGTACAATGTAAAAAAAGGACTCCGGAACGAAGACGGAACCGGTGTCTGCATCGGTCTTACCAAGATTTCTGACGTAGTAGGCTACACACAGGAAGAAGGCAAAAAGACGGATGCCCCAGGCGATTTGTATTACCGAGGGTACAGCATAAGAGATCTGGTGGCCAACAAACGTCCGACCCATGGATATGAAGAAGTCTGCTTTTTGCTGCTGTTCGGTTACCTTCCAAAAAAGGAAGAGCTGGAGCGGTTCTGCGAAGCCCTGAAAGAGATGTACGAGCTCCCTTATGAATTCTTGGAGACAAATATTCTCAGGACGCCGGCAAAAAACCTGATGAATAAGATCCAGCAGGCGGTTCTGGCGCTATACAATTACGATGATGAACCAGACGATATTGACGAGTACAAAACCCTGATCAAAGGCGTTAATTTAATCGCCAAGATGCCGTCTATTATCTGCTACGAATACATGAGCAAGGAGCACTATTTTAACCGGAAGAGCCTGGTGCTTCATTACCCGATAAAGGAGTATTCCATTGCGGAAAACTTCCTCTATATGCTCCGCGAGGACAAGGCGTTTACCAGACAGGAGGCCAATCTGCTGGATGTGCTGCTGATGATTCATGCCGATCACGGCGGCGGAAATAACTCCACTTTTACCAATGTGGTAATTTCCTCTACGAATACGGATATTTATTCAACCATCTGCGGATCCATCGGATCGTTAAAAGGCCCCCGACATGGCGGAGCCAATTTAAAGGTTTCCGAGATGATGGATGAGGTCATTGCCCTGATTGGTTATACCACCGACAAAGCGGCGGTAAAATCTGCCATCCGGAAGATTACCGGAAAAGAGCTGTATGACAGAAGCGGCCTGGTTTACGGATTTGGCCATGCAGTTTATACGATTTCCGACCCAAGGGCAGAGCTTTTGCGGGGCGTCTGCGAAGAAGTAGCTAAAGAGCAGGGCAAGATGAAGGAGTTTTACTTCTACCGTCTGTTTGAAGAGTGCGTAAAGGAAGTAATCATGGAAGACAAGCATAAGGTCATCCCTACCAATGTGGATTATTACAGCGGATTTGCTTATGATATGCTCCGGATTCCGAGAGAACTGTATACGCCGCTATTTGTAACCAGCCGTCTGGTCGGCTGGATTGCCCACAACATCGAAAACAAGCTTTATGATGGTAAGATTATGCGTCCGGCAACCAGATATGTAGGAGAAAATGTTGCTTACCAATCGGTAGAAGAGCGATAACCAGCGTTTGCTGTCTTAGAAGGGAGTCAGGACATGAGGCGGATCATTGGAATTACCGGCGGAGTCGGTTCTGGAAAAAGCAGGGTTTTAGAATTTCTGGAGAAGGAATTCCAGGCAAAGGTAATTCTGGCCGACCAGGTAGCCCACGATTTGATGGAGCCGGAAAAAGAGGGATACCAGCAGGTTATAAAGGCGCTGGGAACCGGATTTTTAAAACCAGACGGCCAGATTGACAGGACGAAGCTGGCAGATCGGATTTTCCACGACCAGAATGCTTTACAGACCATGAACCAGATTATCCATCCCATGACCTGGGCGGCCATCCGCAAGGCGGCATTTTCGGCCAGGGAAGATCTGGTAGTTGTAGAGTCGGCTCTTATGGGAGAGGAACAGAGAGCGGAATACAAAGAAATCTGGTATATTTTTACAGAAATGGAAACACGGATACAGCGTCTGATGGAAAGCAGGGGATATTCCAGGGAAAAATGTCTGGATGTGATTGCCAGCCAGAAAAAAGAAGAGGAATTTCGGGCCATCAGCGACAGGGTCATTGACAATAGCGGCCCATTTGAAGATACAAAAAGGCAGATTGAAGCCATTCTGTCTTTTGAGACAGAAAAAGGAATGAACGAACAGCCATGAGATTTGTAAGTATAGCAAGCGGAAGCAGCGGAAACTGTATCTATGTAGGCTCCGAAAACAGCCATATTTTAATTGATGCAGGAATCAGCGCCAGGCGGATTGAACAGGGATTAAATGAGATTGGGCTCAAGGGAAGCGACTTAGACGGGATTTTTGTGACCCATGAGCATTCTGACCACATCAGAGGCCTGGGAGTACTGGCCAGAAAGTTTGAAAAGCCGATTTATGGAACCAGGGAAACATTGGAAGAGATAGAACGGGCGACTTCATTGGGGAAATTCGATACCAGTCTGTTGACGCCTGTTTTGCCGGATACTGAGATGGATGTGGGAGATTTAACCATCCGGCCTTTTCGGGTGGATCACGATGCGGCAAATCCGGTGGCCTATCGGATTAAGCAGGGCAGAAAGTCTGTGGCAGTGGCTACGGATATGGGGCACTACGACCAGTATATTATTGATAATCTGCAGAATTTAGACGCCCTTTTGCTGGAATCCAACCATGATGTGCGGATGCTGGAAACAGGGCCTTACCCATACTATCTGAAACGGAGAATCTTAGGCGATCACGGCCATTTATCCAATGAAAATGCAGGAAGGCTGCTGTGCCAGATCCTCCATGACGGATTAAAGCACATTTTCCTCGGTCATTTAAGCAAGGAAAACAACTATGAAGAACTGGCCTATGAGACCGTCCGTTTAGAAATTACAGAAGGAGAAACTCCTTATAACGCCATGGATTTTTCCATCAGCGTGGCGGGAAGGGACAGAATGTCCGAGATCATCAGTATTTAAAATTCATTTATATATAAGCGCAGGACTATGGCTTAGAAGGAGAGAGCGTATGAGCAAAGTAATTATTACCGTAGTAGGAAAAGACACTGTAGGAATCATTGCAAGGGTATGTACCTACCTGGCAGAGCATCATGTAAACATCCTGGACATTTCCCAGACCATTGTACAGGAATTTTTTAACATGATGATGATTGTGGATATGCAGAATGCCACCGCATCCTTTGAAGAAATAGCGGCAGGCTTAGACGCTGTCGGAGAAGAAATGGGAGTTACCATTAAGTGCCAGAGAGAAGAGATCTTCACAAAGATGCACAGAATCTAAATAAGGCGAAAGGCGGAAGACCGATGATTAATATTTATGAAGTAAACGAAACCAATAAAATGATTGAGCAGGAGAACCTGGACGTTCGTACCATTACCATGGGTATCAGCCTGTTAGACTGTGCAGACGGCAATCTGGATACTGTGAATGAGAAGATTTATAAGAAGATCACAACCCTGGCAAAAGATCTGGTAACAACTGGAGAAGCGATTTCCAGGGATTTTGGGATTCCCATTGTCAATAAGCGGATTTCGGTCACTCCCATTGCTTTGGTAGGAGCTTCTTCCTGCAAAACACCAGAAGATTTTGTGACTATTGCAAAGACTTTGGACAGGGCAGCGAAAGAAGTTGGCGTTAACTTTATCGGCGGCTATTCCGCCCTGGTCAATAAAGGCATGACAACAGCAGACAGGAACCTGATGCTGTCTATCCCTCAGGCGCTGGCAGAGACAGAGCGGGTATGCAGCTCCGTCAATGTAGGCTCTACCAAGACCGGACTGGACATGGATGCGGTACAGCTTATGGGCCAGATTGTAAAAAAGACGGCAGAAGCCACAAAAGAAAACGATTCCTTAGGCTGCGCCAAGCTGGTTGTATTCTGCAATGCGCCGGATGACAACCCATTTATGGCAGGCGCCTTCCATGGCGTGACCGAAGCCGACGCGATTATTAACGTAGGCGTCAGCGGCCCAGGCGTTGTAAAAACGGCTCTGGAACAGGCAAGAGGCGAAAATTTTGAAGTGCTGTGTGAAACCATCAAAAAGATTGCTTTTAAGATTACCAGGGTAGGACAGTTAGTGGCACAGGAAGCAGCCAGCCGCTTAAACGTGCCGTTCGGCATTATTGATTTATCCTTAGCTCCGACCCCTGCAATCGGCGACAGCGTAGCAGAGATTTTAGAGGAAATGGGCTTAGAACGGGTAGGCGCTCCTGGCACAACTGCAGCCCTTGCTATGTTAAATGACCAGGTAAAGAAGGGCGGAATTATGGCTTCTTCTTACGTAGGCGGACTTTCCGGAGCATTTATTCCGGTCAGTGAAGATCAGGGAATGATCGACGCGGTTTCCATGGGCGCGCTGACCTTAGAAAAGCTGGAAGCCATGACCTGTGTCTGCTCCGTTGGCCTGGATATGATTGCCATTCCTGGAGATACTCCGGATACGACCATTGCAGGCATCATTGCAGACGAGGCCGCTATTGGCATGATCAACCAGAAGACAACTGCAGTCCGCGTCATTCCAGTTATCGGAAAAACCGTAGGCGATACGGTAGAGTTTGGCGGGCTTTTGGGCTATGCGCCGGTTATGCCGGTTAACCAGTATTCCTGTGAGAAATTCGTTACCAGAGGCGGACGGATTCCGGCTCCGATTCACAGCTTTAAAAACTAGGAGTACTGCGGATGAAGATCTATTTGATTCGCCACGGGCGTCAAAGCAGCAAACTGTGCAACGTCAATGTGGATTTGTCAGAAGAAGGTTTCCGCCAGGCAGCCCTGGTGGGAGAACGTCTGTTTCCGGAAAAAATCCAGGCTGTTTATTCCAGCGATTTGATTCGGGCTGTACAGACCGCACAGGCGGCCAATCTGTACTGGAATGTAGAGCATATGGTAAGGCCGGATCTTAGGGAAATTTCCTTTGGAGATATGGAAGGGATGTCTGATGGAGAGATTGCGGTAAAATATCGGGATTTTAAACTTCAAATGGAAAAGATGGAAGAAGACCTTCCTTATCCAGGAGGAGAATGCGCGGCGGATGTGGTGCACAGGGCGCTTCCGGTTTTCGAAGAACTGGTCAACAGCGGGTATGAGCGGGTGGCCGTGGTAACTCATGGCGGCGTAATCCGCAGCATGGCCGCCTATTATCTGGGCCTGGATCTGGCAAAATGGAGGATTCTGGGAAAAAGCCTGGAAAACTGCAGCATTACGGAATTTTCCTGGGAGGACAGCCAGAAGCGGTTTACTTTGGAACGGTTTAACGATTACGCTCATTTAGAAAAATATCCGGAGCTTTTAAGAAGCGCCTGGGTAGAAGGGGAAAATTAACAATGGAGGAACAGCTTTTAAAAGCGTTGGATCGGTTTTTAAACGAAGATTTGGAAAAACTGGTATTAAGCAATCCCAGGGAAAAAGAAGGGACGTTTAAAATTCAGATTCGTCCGGTGTCTATTCAGGGAACGTTAAAATTTCAGGCAGAGGAATTTGCCGGAAAGCAGGCGTTTCATAAAAATCTGGAGCCCAATCAGGCAAAATGCTATATTGCAGAACAGCTGTCCCGTCAGTTTAAACAGATGGAGTTAAAATCCAGCCAGGGAAGCGTTCAGGCTCTGGTCAGCAAAAAGGGGAAGATGACGGTAAAAGTAAAGAACAATCCGGCAGCTGCAAATTCCCCTTCTGTCAAAATAGCTGCTCCTTCCAGAAAGGAAAAGCTGGCAGCCCTGTCCCATAACCGCAGCAAGCATTATATCATTGAAGAGGGGACGCCTGTGCCGTTTCTGGCAGATTTGGGGGTTATGACGGCAGAAGGAAAGATTGTCCGTTCCCGTTACGATAAATTCCGCCAGATTAACCGGTTTTTAGAGTTTATCGAAGACGTTCTGCCCCGTCTGGATAAATCCAGGGAAAATGTGATCATTGATTTCGGCTGCGGAAAGTCCTATCTGACCTTTGCCATGTATTACTATCTGAAGGTCCGGATGGGATACCCGATCCGGATTATCGGTCTGGATTTAAAGCAGGACGTCATCGATCACTGCAACCAGTTGAGCAGAAAATACGGTTATGATACCTTGAATTTTTACCACGGGGATATTGCCGGTTACGAAGGCGTCAGTCAGGTAGATATGGTGGTAACCCTTCATGCCTGCGATACGGCTACGGATTATGCCCTGGCAAAGGCTGTCCGCTGGGGAGCAAAGGTAATTTTGTCTGTTCCCTGCTGCCAGCATGAGCTGAACAGACAGATGAAAAACCAGCTGCTGGAGCCGGTGCTTCATTACGGCATTATTAAAGAGCGGATGGCGGCATTGTATACCGACGGGCTGAGGGCGGAAATCCTGGAAAACCAGGGATACCGGACCCAGCTTCTGGAGTTTATCGATATGGAGCATACCCCGAAGAACATTCTGATACGGGCCGTGTACCAGGGAAGCAAAAAAGACAACCAACAGGAGATAAACGAGATTTTAGAGTTTCTTCACGTAACCCCGACGCTGTATCGGGAACTGATGGAACCGGAAAAGTAAGTGATAATCAATTATGAGAGCAGAAGAAAAAACAAATGTAAGAAACAGCATTACCAGAGTCTTTTTTGCAGGACTTTTATTTGCTCTGCAGGTCTATTGGATTGTGCTGGTGGCCATCCGGTTAAACCGGTATTCGACTGCAATCGCAGGAATTACCGGCCTTTTGGCTTTAATCCTGGCCCTGCGGATTAACAGCGGAAGCGAAAATGCAGCTTTTAAGATGCCCTGGATCATTCTGATTCTGGTATTTCCGGTGTTCGGCATCTGTGTGTTTTTCCTGTTTGGACGGAGAGGCGCGACAAAACGGGATAGGGAACGGTTTGGAGCAGAACACAAACGGTGGATGGGCTGCGTCAGCCAGGATCCCCAGGTAATGACATCCCTAGAGCGCCAGGATCTTTATGCAGCCAACCAGTTCCGTTACCTTTCCAGACAGGAAGGATATCCGGTATTCCAGAATACCAGTGTGAAATTTTATGATTTTGCCGAAAAGGGGATTGAAGATCAGCTGGAAGCGCTGGAACAGGCGGAAACCTACATTTTCATGGAATACCATGCCATAGAAGAAGGCCAGTCCTTTGGCCGGATTATGGAAATTCTGGAGCGCAAGGCCAGCCAGGGCGTAGAAGTCCGGATTTTGTACGACGATGTGGGAAGCGTTGGCTTTTTGAATCTGGATTTTATTAAGCGGATGAAAGAAAAGAACATCCAGTGTCGGGTGTTTAATCCGGTATTTCCGGTCTTAAAGATTTTTATGAACAATCGGGATCATAGAAAGATTACCATTATTGACGGAAAGGTTGGATTTACCGGAGGCTATAACCTGGCGGATGAATATTTTAATTTGATCCACCCCTATGGAAACTGGAAAGATACGGGAGTCCGGCTGGAAGGAGACGCAGTAGACAGTCTTCTGACCATGTTTCTGGAAATGTGGAATGGGTTTGGAAACAGCGCCAAGGACTCCGCAGATGATTACTTTGTAAAAGATAAGGGACAGAAACAGGCAAAAGGATTTGTCCAGCCTTATGCAGACAGTCCGTTAGATGACCGCCAGGTGGGGGAAAACGTATACTTAAACATGATAAAAGGGGCAAAACGGTTTTTATACATTACCACGCCTTACCTGATTATCAGCGATGAGATGCGCAGAGAACTGACCCTGGCAGCAGAGCGGGGTGTAGATGTGCGGATCATAACCCCTGGAATTCCGGATAAAAAGATGGTATTTCGGGTAACCCGCTCCTACTATGCAGGACTGGTCAAAGGAGGAGTGCGGATTTACGAGTACACTCCTGGCTTTATCCATTCCAAGCAGATGACGGCGGATGGGGAGTACGGCGTAGTGGGAACCATTAACTTAGATTACCGGAGCCTGTACCACCATTTTGAAAACGGCGTGTTATTGTACGACTGTCCGGCAGTTTCCCATATGGTGGAAGATTTCCATCAGACCTTCCAGGTGTCCCGCGAGGTAACCAGCCAGTATCAGGGCGAGCGGTATGCGGTGGTAAGAGGATTTGACTGTATTCTCCGTCTGGTGGCGCCATTACTCTAATACCAGCAGTTTCCGGTTAAATTCATTTTTTAAAACAGCGTGTCCGGCATCCGGATAGCGCTGGCAGAATGCACATTGGTATAAATGACTGGCATATAAATCTTTCTGGAATTCTTCCAGAGCTGGTCCGGATAAACAGGAAAAAGCAGCAGCGGGTTTCGTAATAAGCGGAATCCGGCTGCTTTTTTTGAGTTCTGCAAACAAAGGGGCAGCGCCTTTGTTAAATCCCAGGATCCTGGCGTAAGGAGCATAGCCAAGGTCTTTCCAGGCGGCGATCGGTTCTTTGGCAATTCCTAATAAGAGCTTTGTAAAAGCCCGATTAATGCGGGTATAAGTATACTGCCTGGTTTTTAACTGTGCGATTCTGCCCTCCCATCCGGTTATGTCCATGGCAAGTCTGGAAAGACGCAGAGCCAGGTCGGAAGAAATGTCAGAAATTTTGCCAAATTCAGCCGCGCCCCGATCTTCTGCCTGGGAAAGCTCCAGGATTTTTCCGTTAAGAAGGGAAGAAAAGTCCTCTGGCCACAACGGTTTTGACTGGCAAAACAAGTCTCTGACTGTTTCTGGAAGAAAGGAAAGGGCGGGAAACCGGCAGGAAGCGTCTGCGCCGGAACGCTCCGGAAGGCCGTAGGGAAACTGCTGGAAAAGGGCAGTCCGGATGCCGGTGGCAGAAGCAAATGTAAGGGGCTTTTGGCCGGAGTCCTCTCCGACGCCGGAAATGGCGTCGTGATAGCCGTCTCCTTTTCTTAAAATGGCAACTGGCATCAGGCTGGCGTTTTGCCGGAGAATGGCTTTGCAGTATTCCAGTCCGAGGATGTTGTTGGGAGCAGACAGCGAATCTAAAAATTCTGCGTCCTGGCTGCCGCTGTAGATGGCCTTTAAAGCAGCCAGCCTGGCGGCTGGAAAGGTAGCGCCGGTTTTCAGTTCATTCTGGAGAAGTCTGGAAAAAACGCTGGATTCCTGTTCCAGCGCCTCAGCCCCCTTTAAGAGCGCGGAAGTATCGCCATGTTCGCTTCCAAAACACAGGCAGTCTGTAACCCCAATCCGGTCGAGAAGAGCTACTCCGCAGGCGGCAAACTCTTCGGCAGAGCTGCAGGCAAAGGCGGCGGGAAGTTCCAGCACCAGGTCTGCTCCGCTAAGGAGCGCCATATGTGCCCTGGTATACTTATCAAAGACGGCAGGGCCGCCTCTCTGGATAAAATCGCCGCTCATGGCAACGACAACAAAGTCGGCGCCGGTACGCGTTCTTGCTTCTTCGATATGATAAGCATGGCCGGAGTGGAAGGGGTTGTATTCTGCAATAATTCCAGTAACGTTCATGGGAAAATCTCCTTATTTCCAGTCTTACAATAGGTGTTTTCATAATAGCCAATTTTTTGGAGAATTTCAAGAGTACCTCTGTTTGTTTTTTACTTGTGATTTTCAGACAAATGGCATATACTAGAACCATCATTTTATGTCAGGAGGAATTGACCATGAAATTAGTATATGCAATTGTAAGAAATGATAATGAAGATGATGTGGTAAATGAGCTGACCAAAAATCATTTCAGTATTACCAGACTTTCTACGACCGGAGGATTTCTGAAAAAAGGAAATACCACGCTGCTAATCGGTACGGAAGATGATCAGGTGGATAAAGTAATTGATATTATTAAAAAAGAATGCGGCAAGAGACAGAAGATTACGGTCAACGTACCGTATATGTCCGGAACCTCCATGGTTAATTACGGTACCATGCCGATGAATGTAGAGATTGGCGGAGCGACGATTTTTGTAACCGATGTGGATCGGTTTGAGAAAATTTAACAGTTGTTTTGCAAAAAATGCAAAGTATATGACACTGGTACTTGAAAAATAGTGACAAACCACCTAAAATAGAAGATAGAATCACACAACTATGCTGTTGATTAAAATTATACGAAAAATAAGGAGAAGACAGTACTATGAAATTTATTGTTGAAACATCCGCACGTCACGTACACGTAACCCAGGAGACTTTAGAGATTCTGTTCGGCAAGGGACATGAGCTGACCCATAAGAAAGACTTATCCCAGCCAGGCCAGTTTGCCTGTGAAGAGAGAGTTACAGTAGTTGGACCTAAGAAGTCTTTAGAGAGAGTTTCCATTTTAGGACCAGTGAGAAATGCAGATCAGGTAGAGCTTTCTTTATCTGACGCCCGTTCTATCGGCGTAGCAGCTCCCATCAGAGAGTCCGGCGACGTTGCGGGAAGCGCTCCATGCAAGTTAGTTGGTCCTTGCGGCGAAGTTGAGCTGACCGAGGGCGTTATCGCTGCAAAGCGTCACATCCATGCAACTCCGGAAGACGCTGAGAAATTAGGTGTAAAAGATAAAGACGTTGTTTCCGTTAAGATTGATACCGACGGCAGAAGCCTGGTATTTGGCGACGTAGTAGTTCGTGTAAGCCCGAAATTCGCTCTGGCTATGCACATTGACACTGACGAATCCAACGCAGCAGGCTGCGGCAGGGAAGTATACGGCGAGATCGTAAAATAATCCGACCAAATCAAGCTTAAAGGAGAACATACAATGAAAATCTTAGTTATTAACTGCGGAAGCTCTTCCTTAAAATATCAGTTAATCGACATGGAAAACGAGAGCGTACTGGCAAAAGGTTTATGCGAGAGAATCAGCATTGACGGTTCCAAGCTGACCCACAAGCCGGCAGGCAAAGACGAATACGTAGTAGAAAGCCCGATGCCAGACCATAAGGTAGCGGTCCAGTTAGTAATGGACGCCTTGATGGACAAGGATCACGGCGTAATTACCAGCACTGACGAGATTTCTGCAATCGGCCACCGCGTTCTGCACGGCGGTACGGTTTACAGCGATTCCATCGTAGTAAACGAAGATGTAAAGAAAGTAATCCGCGAGTGCTTTGACTTAGGACCTTTACACAATCCGGCAAACTTAATCGGTATCGAGGCGTGCGAGGCAGCGATGCCTGGCAAGCCAAACGTAGCCGTTTTCGATACTGCATTCGGTATGGCAATGCCTGAGAAAGCATATACCTATGCAATTCCTCACGAATACTTAGAAAAATACGGCCTGCGCAGATACGGCTTCCACGGAACCAGCCACAAATTCGTATCCGCAGAGGCAATCAAGTTCGGCGGTCTGGATCCGGAAAACGCAAAGGTTATCGTATGCCACTTAGGAAACGGCGCCAGCGTATCTGCTTCCATCGGCGGCAAGTGCGTAGACACCAGCATGGGTCTGACACCATTAGAGGGTCTGATCATGGGTACCAGAAGCGGCGACATTGATCCGGCAGTTGCCCAGTATATCTGCAACCATGAGAACAAGGACATCAACGAAGTATTAAACATCTTCAACAAGAAGTCCGGTATCTTAGGCATGAGCGGCGGCATCTCCAGCGACTTCCGCGATGTAGGCAAGGCTGCTGCAGAAGGCAATCATCTGGCTAAGGTAGCGTTAGACGCATTCCGTTACCGCGTTGCAAAATACATCGGCGCTTACACAGCAGCGATGAACGGCGTAGATGCCATTGCATTTACTGCAGGCGTTGGCGAGAACGACGTAAATACCAGATATGAAATCTGCCAGTATTTAGGCTACTTAGGCGTTGAGATTGACAAAGAAGCCAACAATGTACACGGAGAAGAGACTGTCATTTCTACTCCTGCATCCAAGGTAAAAGTAATGTTAATCCCAACCAACGAAGAGCTGGCAATCGCAAGAGAAACTCTGGCATTAGTGTAAATATTAGGAAGATATTTCAAAAATTTGTTGACAAAATAGCAGTGTGTCTGTATAATAGCAGAGGTGCGTATTAGGAGATTAATATGCTGATTAACTTATCAGAGTTGTTTTCCTGCCAAGGAAAGATGAAGACCTATACCCCAGATCTTGAGATGATACAGTGTCCCACCCCAGATGGTGTGTGTGAGATTGTAGAGAAAGGCCCCATTTCATTGACCATTGTCAATGAGGGAGATCGGAAGATGCATATGGAAGGAAGCGTAAGACTGAGTCTGTCCATGCCTTGCTCCAGATGCTTAGAACCGGTAACAGTGCCTTTTGAACTGGAGATTGATCAGGAACTGGATTTAAGCCAGACTGAAGAGGAACGGGTAGAAGCGTTGGATGAACAACCCTATATAAGCGGTTACAATCTGGATGTGGACCAACTGGTTCTCAATGAACTGCTGTTGAATTTGCCTATGAAGGTTCTCTGCAAGGAAGATTGCAAGGGGATTTGCAATAGATGTGGCACCAATCTCAACAGAGGCACCTGTGATTGTGAAAAGCAGTCGCTGGATCCTCGAATGTCAGTTATCCAGGATATTTTTAAACAGTTTAAGGAGGTGTAAACCATGTCTATCTGCCCAAAGAATAAATCTTCTAAAGCTAGAAGAGATAGCCGTAGAGCAAACTGGAAGATGAGCGCTCCAAACTTAGTTAAGTGCAGCAAGTGCGGCGCTTTAATGATGCCTCACAGAGTTTGCAAGGCTTGCGGTTCTTACAACAAGCGTGAGATCGTAAAAGTTGAGGACTAATTTCAACAAAATTAAAATGTGAAGAAGACGCTATTTCATAGATGAATGTTCATTTATGGAGCAGCGTCTTTTGGCTCTTTGTCAAGAGTTGGGGTGGGATTCTTCAGAATCCCGCCCTATTCCTTTGTTTGGAGCTTTTTTACGTTTATAAGTTCTATGTTGATAATTAGGGCATGACAAATAAACCTTCGTGCCAGTCTTGTTTATAAGTTTTATTTAGTTTGCACTATGTAAGATTCTGGTACGAAAACGTTCAAAGCTTCGAATGCCATAAGATATTCGCTTTAGTACCTTGATCTTGTTGTTAAAACCTTCTGTTGTCCCATTTGTGATTCCATATTTAAAAGCATTTAAGATTTCTTTTGCCCAGCGACGATAGGTGTTAGCACATTTTTCGAATTCCTTTAATCCGGATGATTCTGCGATCTTTATCCAATCATAAAAGTCGTTACGTTGCCGAGAGTACTTGGTGTCCTGACAGAGATCATAAAATCTTTCTTTCAGCCAATGAGCCAGTCTTAAATCATCATTATATAGGAGCATCAGATCACATACTTTTTTGTTCTCTTCTTTTAGTTTGTGATATCTTGTTAAAAGAAGTTTGTGACTGCGCTTATAATATTTACGCATGGTAATAGTCATGGTTTTCTGCAGACGTTTGCGGACATTTTCCATGGCCCAAGTGATCTGGCGGATAAAATGATACTTATCAATGCATACTTTCGCATTAGGGAAAAAAGTATGGGCAAGATCAACGTAAGGCTGCCACATATCACAGACGAAATATTTTACTCTGAGTCGCTGAGAGCGATCTATTTGCCGAAAATAGTCAGTAAGGTGAGACTGTGTACGATCAGGAAGGATATCCATGATGGAATGATTCTTTGGGTTTACAAGAATGCATTGATATTTACCTGTACGGGCGTTTCCTTTGAATTCATCAATAGAAACAGCTTCTTTGAAAGGCGGACAGGAATAATGGATGCTGTCAAGTATTCTGCAGACGGTTGCGACAGAAACATTGGATGTTTTAGCTACAGATTTTAAACTAGTAGTTTCACGTAATAAATCTGCTATTTTCCATGTAAGTCGTTTTGTCCGATGCAGATATTTGGGAAGGAACTCATAGGATTCATAGAATTTCTTTCCGCAGGAGCAGGCATAACGCCGTTTATGAAGAACAAGATAGCAGTCTTTTAACTGAAATGGTAAATCTTTGATCGTCTGCCAGCGATAATCGTGGATCTTAGTTGTGGAGTTCCCGCAGTTTGGACAAATATGAGGTTTTGGTTTAGTATCCAGAAAGAATTTCACAGATTTGTCTGCGTGAACTATTTTTGTGATAATAACATCTTCTAAATTAAGTAAATCTTTGATATAATTAGGGAGCATTTATTTGCACCTCCGAGTGGTTTGTTTGCTAGACTGGCGCTTGGAGGTTTTTTATTACTCTTAATTATAAAACAAAAATGTCAGGGTGTATGAATTAAATTTCTTACACCCCAACATTTATTATAGAACCAATTTTTTTAAAAAGTTCTTTACAACCAACACTTTAGTATGCTACTATAGTAGCACGTCAATGAAACGACTGGACAGTGAGGAGGAACGAATTATGAAAAGAAGAATGATCGGTGTGATGACGGCGGCAGCCATGGGACTTTCTCTGGCAGGATGCGGAGCAAACGCGGCCCCAGCGATTGAGACTTCGACGGCTGCACAAGAAGCAGCTCCGACAACTGAGAAAGCAGCAGAACCGGAAGAAGCCGAAACTGCAGCGGAAACAGAAAAAGAGAACGAAGCCGCAGAAGAATCAGCTCCGGACGCAGGCGGCACACTGGTGGTTGGATTTGATCAGGATTTTCCTCCTATGGGATTTTTAGGGGATGACGGGGAGTATACGGGGTTTGATTTGGAGCTGGCCCAGGAAGTGGCAAAGCGTCTGGGTCTTACCTATCAGCCTCAGCCCATTGCCTGGGATGCCAAGGACATGGAATTAGAGACAGGAAATATTGACTGTATCTGGAACGGATTTACCATGAACGGCAGAGAAGACAACTACACTTGGTCTGAGCCTTATATGGATAATCAGCAGATTTTCGTCGTTGCACCGGATTCGGGAATCAAGACGCTGGCCGATCTGGCAGGAAAGGTCGTAGAAGTCCAGGTAGATTCTTCTGCACAGGCAGCGCTGGATGACGCCCCAGAGCTTGCAGACACCTTCGAAGAAATCGTCGTAACTCCGGATTACAATACCGCGTTTATGGATCTGGAGCAGGGTGCAGTTGATGCGATTGCCATGGACGTAACGGTAGCAGGATATATGATTCAGGAAAGACAGTCGGACTTTGTGATGCTGGATGAATCTATCTCTTCTGAAGTATATGCCATCGGATTTAAGAAAGGCAACACGGAACTTCGGGATCAGGTTCAGGGCGCATTGGAAGAAATGGCTGCAGACGGCACATTGACGGCGATTTCTGAAAAATGGTTCGGAAAGGACGTCACTACAATCGGTAAATAATAGGAGCGGAATTATGAGCATCAGTCAGATGATTGAACAGTTAGCCGGAGGAATGGGAGTCAGTATCCAGATTTTTGTGGTAACCCTGGTGTTTTCTTTGCCATTGGGACTGATTGTTTCCTTCGGAAGAATGTCAAAAAACCCGATTGTCCGGAATCTGACAAAGGGGTACATATCGATTATGAGAGGCACGCCCTTGATGCTTCAGCTTATGGTGGTTTACTTTGGCCCATTTTACCTGTTTGGAATCCAGATGGGCAGAGGTTACCGGCTGTGGGCAGTATTTATCGGATTTGTGATTAATTATGCCGCTTATTTTGCAGAGATTTACCGGAGCGGAATCCAGTCCATGCCGTCAGGCCAGTATGAGGCAGCAAAGATTTTAGGATACAGCCGCAGCCAGACTTTTTTTAAGATTATTCTGCCCCAGGTAATCAAACGGATTTTACCATCGGTTACCAATGAAGTCATCACTCTGGTAAAAGATACGTCGCTGGCCTTTACCTTAAGCGTTATGGAGATGTTCAGTGTGGCAAAGGCGCTGGCTGCAAAAGGGACGATGATGCCGTTTGTGGCAGCCGGAATTTTTTATTACTTATTTAATCTGCTTGTGGCAGTGGTTATGGAACGCGTAGAAAAGAAGCTGGATTACTATGCTTAGGGAGGGGAACATGAGTATTTTAACCATAAATCACATCGAAAAGTCTTTTGGAGATGTGCCGGTATTAAAAGATATTTCCCTGGCAGTAGAAGATGGCGAGATTGTGTCCATTATCGGCCCGTCTGGTTCAGGAAAATCCACTCTGCTTCGGTGCGCGACTATGCTGGAAACCATGGACAGGGGCGAGATTTTATATCGGCAGACCAGGGCAGTCTGGTCAGATGAAAAAGGGAATATCCAGTATGCGCCGAAGAAGGAGCTGAAAGAGATCCAAAGCCTGTATGGTCTGGTATTTCAAAATTTTAATCTGTTTCCACATTATTCTGTAATGAAAAATATCACAGACGCGCCGATCCATGTCCAGAAGAGAGACAAGAAGGAAGTGGAGTCCGAAGCAAGGGAACTGCTCCGGAAAATGGGGCTGGAAGATAAGGCAGACGCCTATCCATGCCAGCTTTCAGGAGGACAATGCCAGCGGGTTGCCATTGCCAGGGCATTGGCGCTAAATCCGCAGATTTTGTTCTTTGACGAGCCTACGTCGGCGCTGGATCCGGAACTTACGGGAGAAGTGTTAAAAGTAATCCGATCGCTGGCAGATTTAAACATTGCCATGGTAATCGTTACTCACGAGATGGCGTTTGCAAGGGATATTTCCGATCGGGTCATTTTTATGGCAGATGGCGTAATAGTTGAAGAAGGAAGTCCGGAAACGGTATTTGCTTCGGATAATGAGCGTACCCAGAACTTCTTGGGAAGATATGGGGAGATGCTGAAATAAGAGAGATGGAAAAAGGGGGCTGCTAACATTAGATGAACGCCGATAAGGAAGTTTTGGAAACAAACTAATTTAACGGCTGACAAACAGGGAGCAAAAAGGCGGCATTGCACTATTTTTAGTGCGATGCCGCCTTTTGACGTCGTACAACTTCCTGTAACAAATTATTACTTAGTGCTTTTCATGTTTATGATTAGCTAAAGTTTTTCCAGCTTTACTTTTAGCACTTTTACTTGAAGATTTTGTTGCTAAGGTTTTTCCAGCAGCCCCAACTTTTCCGCCATGATGAACAGCCATACTCTTTCACTCCTTTCAAACTCTTGGTAATTTAAGCAAATTGTCTCGAACCGTATCATTAGGCTCTGACCGAACGTATTTTTCACCACGTGAACTCAATGCAGGCACTACATCAGGATAAGGAGAAATATAGACTTTGATACTTTTGGGATTCTTTTTTAAATAATCATAAAGAACAGACTTTTTAAAGTATCCCGGATTATTGCAACCGTCAATGTAAATTTCTTCAATCTCCTGAACATTGTTTGAGTTACTACACCCGTATTTCATTTTGATTTTTTTTGCGTACATCATAATGTGTACCTCCTTCTAAAAATCTCCAGATAGATTGGTATCTTGTATAGAAAGGCACAATAGACACACAAGATATAGCGATTGCTTTTTCGGTATTAAAATGCTAAAATAAATACAGGAAGTTGGCGCTAAATTCTTGTGAAAGTGCCGTTAGAGAGGACAACAGAGCGTGAGTGCGAATCATAGTCTGTTGTCTTTTTCATGCAATTACCGTTCCATCTTTGCAACAATAGTATATCACACCCGTTCCTTAAATGCAACACCTTTTTGTTGCTTTTGTGGAACGGTTATGTTATACTCTTTTTGAAAGGAGTATTCGTATGGAAAATTCGTTTGGAAAATATCTGGTCCATTTAAGAGAACAGAAATCAATTAGTCAAAGAAAACTGGCTGAATTAGCTGGCGTAACTAACTCAACAATCAGCCGACTTGAAGCAGATTTGGTAACACCTGACTTAAAAACTCTCGAAAAACTTGCTAATGCTTTAAAAATTGACAAAGCATTGTTGCTAACAAAATGTGGATATAGTGAAATTCCTGAGGAGTTTGTTATAATAGCACGTAAATCAGGAGAATTATCAGCGGAAAAACGAGCGGAGGCATTTAAAATATTTAATGAAACTATTGATAAATTTCTTCTCAACGATGATGACGATGAGGAGGATTGATTATGAATTTCGACTGGGCAAAAATCACCTCCTTGGCGTATTTAACATTATTAGAACTTGATATACATGAATTTCCTATACCTGCTAAAAAAATTAAATGTAAAGATGTTATAATTAGTAGCTATCAAAAGTATGCTAAAATAACAGGGCTACCCATTGAAAAAATAACACTCGGACATGAATTAGAAGATGCTTTCCTTCTTAAAGGTTTACGCCCTGATGTAACACTGATTTTGTATAACAAAGAAAAATATGGTCCACGAATGAAACATACTTTGTGGCATGAGATTGGACATATCAAATGTGGACATAAAAAACATAGTGAGCGAGAAGAAATCGAAGCGCATTTTTTCGCTGCGCAAGCGAATGCCCCCAATATTTTAATTAAAGCCATATCCCAGCGAGGATATTCTATCAATGTTCCATTTTTGGTAGAATGTTTTGGACTAAGTAAAGAAGCAGCAGAGAAAAAAATGGAATATTTACAAAAATACAGTTTCAATCATTGTAACGAGTATGATGATCTTGTACAGTTACAATTTGCTCAATATTTGAACCAAAAATATCCACCCAAAACTAACCACTATTATGATGACTACTTTGAGGATATGGAAAAAGAACGTCAAGGTTGGTATTGAAAAAATATAATTTTAAAGATAGATGCTTTGTTACGCAGTAGAAACACTATTTTGAGGATATGAATATAAAACCCTTACCTTACTTTAAATACACTCTACAAGCCGCATAAATCAAGGGAAATTCTACCCCTACTGCGTAACATTCCATAATGGTTCGAGAGCGTAAGCGGTTTATCCGATTGCGCTCTCTTGGTTACCCGACAGCAAAGACAGGGAAAGCCGTCAAGGACGCGCAAGCGTGCAATTTATCCTTGACGGCTTTTTCTGGCTTTGCTACTACCTGTCAAAACGGAATTGCAGGATAGCTTTGATAAGCTGTGCTTTCAAACGGTCTTGAATATCGTCGTTAATATGCCCGCGATAGGTAGACAGATATTTAATCCGCGCTGTGTAATGCCGTAATACCGCGTCTATGGCTTCCGGCTCGCCGGCAACAGCTTTCTCAATGGTTTCAAAGGGTATCAGTTTCTTATTCCTCATGTTTTGTTTCCTCCAGTTCTTTTCTTAACTGCTTCAATGCCGCCAGTTTCCAGTAGTTGACTGTACTTCTGCTTCTTCCGTACTCATTCCCGATTTTTCTTTCGCTGTAACCGAGGAAGAAATTCATCAGCAGAACAGTGCGCCTTTGTTCTGACAGATTAGCTAATGCGTCGGCTAACCGTCTACTTGTAACGACAACTTCTTTCCCTTGAACAACAAAAACAGTCGGCTTTTCATAAACATACTGCTCAAAATAGTTGTCGGTTGCAAACGGTTCAAAAGACGTTTCCGACATCAGATAGTCAAGTGATACTTCACGCTTCTGTTTCCGTCCCAAATCGCGGTACGCGCTGATTGCCGCATTGCGGAGAACGATTTTACAGAACGCGGCAAAGGCATATTCGATATGCTCCATAAATTCTTTGGAATACCTCATTTTCTCATCACCCCCTTTCTTCCCAGTAGGGGGCTATTACACCAAACGCCCATGCAGGCATAAAACCGCAAAGGCGTTTGGTAATATGAGTTATTTAAGTAATTATGATGATTTGTGTATTCATCTTCATAACCGCAAAATCCCGTTGCATGGAATAGGCTTTTTTTAACAATGGAATAGAATTAAAAATGTGAAAAAGAAACATGGCAATATCTCCCGACACCGCCATGTCCATAAAAATAATTGTGTATTTACCGCTATTCCATTTTATATACAGGAAATGGCGGTTTGTTTTCCTATCACAAAACAGAAAGAGCCAATAATCATAAGATTTATTTCTTGTGATTATCGGCTCTGCGTCAATGCGTCTGGCTCTGTGGTAACTGAAATATTCAGATTTTTTACATTGATAAGATTTTCCTGCTTACACTTCGGACAGTATAGTGGGAAATTCTTTATTTCTGTATCTTCCCGTATTCTTAATCGAGTTTTATTATTGCATATAGGACATAAAATCCATTTTTCTTTTTGCAATGCACCACCTCATTTCTAATCAGACTACTTTCAATGGAAATCATAAACAGAGTGTTGGACAATCACTTGTTTTCCCAAAATAGTAATTGCTTTCTCGCTACATTGATTTACGCACCGATAACATAAGGTACACCGTTCGTTTGCTACAATCTTACATTTGGATAATGACAAATTATTCATAGGACACACCAATGCACATTTCCCGCACTTTATACAAACGTCGGTATCTATCTGTATTTTGTTTGAATATTCTTGTGTTTTATGGTAAAACCAAAGTCGCTGTCCCAAAAGCCCTGCAATATGGCATAAAAATCCCAAACCGTCTTTAGTTGGAGTACCATTTTTCAAATTGCACACCGCTGATTTTATGCGTTCTTCCGCTTGTATGACAATTTGCTTGTTTTGAACCGGAGTACGCTTTAAGGCTTTTACATCACAAATGCAATCCGGCATTTTCAAATGAAGTCCACCCCATACCTGTGCGCCGTATCGTTTGAACAATCTTGCAGATACACCCGCACCGTCGCCGCTAAACAGTCCCATTGTTGCAATAATGAAAACACGTTTTCCTTTCCATATATCAGAATTTTCGCAGATAAAATCCCGTACAATTTTAGGCAGGTTACTGTAATAGATTGGATAAGCAAAAATGATGTCTTTATGATATGTAACTTTTTCTATGGTATCTTTATCTTCTAAAGGAGTTATTTCAATGTTCCTATCATATAGGGCAACAAACTTTTCTAAACAATATTTTGTATTTCCTGTTCCGCTAAAATAAATCCCAATCATATTTTTTCTCCCGTATTATTTAAAAAGGAAAGTTGAAAAACGTCCATAAAATCAATGACTTTCTCTCTCCAATCATTATCATAATTTACATTATTCATGGTGGCTAATGAAGTAACGCCATGTATAAAAGCCCAAATGGTTATGATAATATCATTTTGCTTTCCTTCTGAATAGTGCGTCTGCTCTAATAATTCACTTACAACATTTTTATATATGATATAAGGTTTATAGTTTTGGTCGTCTGGTATTGATAATGATAAGTCAATTTTTATATTGGATTGAGAATATAAAAATTGAAAATAAGCAGGGTTGTCTACAAAGAAAGATACATAGGCTATTCCCATATCTTTCAATATTTCTGCAACATTATTATTCTTTTGAACGGCACTTTCTAATTGTTTAGAAAATCTATCTGTGATAAATAATTGCATTGCTTCAAGCAATTCTTCTTTATTTTGAAAATGGCTATAAGGAGCAGCATGGCTGACACCACACGCCGCAGCTACCTTTCTCAAAGAAAAAGCATTTACTCCCTCTGTACTTACAATCTGAATACCTGTTTCAATCAAAGCGTTTCGCAAGTCCTTGTGATGATAAGTCTGTCGTTGCTGTTCCATGCTAATTCCTCCAATCTTTACACTGTCTATATTATAAAGCCAAAACTTTACAGTGTCAAGTTTGAGAAGGATTTTAAGTTGTGATACTTGAAATTATTTTTTCCATAAACGGTTATTTATTTGGCATTTTTGAAACTTTCCCGTAGTAAGAGATAAGAAAAATATTTTGAAAAATTTTTCTCAAAACTTCGGCAAAATCGCTCTGTCCGGTGTTGTAGGTAGTGAGAGGAAAATTAAGAGGGTTTGGGACACTTCCCAACAAGCAAAATGCAACGCATTTTCGGAAAAGGGTACTCTTTTCCTATGCTTGCTACGAAACTTATCACATTACAAAGTAAAGAAAGGACGAGAAAGGAATGGAAAAGAAACGAGATACAAAACATACCGAGTTATTGCCAAAAAAGGGCAATCCGCTGCATGAAACAGTTACTTACAAAATCGGCGGTACCATTTATGAAGTATCTACAATCTGTGGTGGTTCTGAACTGCTCTATGACAAAATGGAACGGCTTATAAAAGCGGAATCCGGCAAAACGCCTACTGACAAGAAAGAAAAAGTCCGCTATAATGAGGATAGCAACCTGTTTGTCGGGCGTTCATTACAGGAGGAATGAACACATGACGACAACGAATATTTATCCCGACAACATTACCGCTTTATATGCCCGTTTAAGTCAAGAGGACGCGCTTGACGGGGAGAGCAACAGCATTGCAAACCATGATGTAATGTATAGAGGGTGGATTACACCAAAAAACATTACATCATGACTGGCGGCTCATTTGTGGCGAATGAAAAGACAGTTATGATAAAGGAGGGATGCCCTCAAACCTACCGTAACTGTCAACCACATTCCCACGAAAGGAGCCTTGTATGGAACTGACTTACACCAAATGCGGCGACTATCTCATTCCCAACCTTGTGTTATCGGACACCAAAGAGTACCATATCGGGAAATATGGCCGGTTGCGCCGTGCCTACTTAAAAGAACACCGGCCCATTCTGTATACCGATCTTATTGTCACTGAAAAGCTGTTTCCCCATTTGGAGGAAATCGACACCGCCTGCCGGGAGCGGCTGGAAATTATCGAAAAAGCCATGATGCAGCAAGAGGGCGTCACAGAAGCCCTGAAAGCTGCCGACCAGATGGCATGGGTGCGCTCCATGAACTCCATCCACAACAGAGCCGAGGAAATCGTCCTGGCGGAGCTGGTCTACTGTTGAGGGAGGGAACGCTATGATTTTGGAAGCCATGTATAACGGAGAGTTTTATCCCTGTGAAACGGTAGTGCCCACGTCCTCGGAATACCGCAAGGCGGTCCAAACCTGTGCGGCGTTGATGGAGCAGCTATCCCAGCGGCTCAGCAAAGAGGACTATGCTCTGGTGGAGGAACTCCGGGCGCAGAACGCTATCGCTCAGTGCGAGGAAAGTGAGAGCCATTTCAAGTATGGCTTTTCGGCTGGGCTAATCGTCCAGCAGGAAGCCCATGAACAGCTGCAAAACAAGAAATAAGCGATGGCCGAAAAAGCCCACGCAGCCGGAAAGAGAACCGGTGGCGTGGGCTTTCTGCGTATATGGTTATTCTGTCAGATCATCCGAAGTTTCCGCAACCAGCCGGTCAAAGTCGCTCTGATAGGTCCGATCCTGCAATACCCGGAACTTTTCAAACTCTTTCTCAGCAAAGGCTTTGGCGATGGCGGCGGTCACCTTGCCTTTATCGTGCAGAATATCTTCCTCGTTGAACTGTAAAAATGCGTCAAGCCGCTTGACCCAATCGGCCATATACATGACATTTCCCCGGCGGGCCTGCCGTTCGGCATAGTCCAGGTACATGGTGACGATCTCGTTCAGGTTACGCATTTCCGTTTCGTTCAGATAGTTTTTAGCGACGGTGACATCCGATTTGCGGATGCGGCCTTTGGGGGCGTTTTTCCATGTGGTCAGCCCCATGTTGGGCTTGGTACTGTCGGTACGGCCATATACGATCTCGGCGGCGGTATGATGGGTGACCGCATAGTGGAGCTTGTTCTGCACCGTGGCGAAAAACTCCTTTGTGATGGGGCTTTCCACATCGTAGTCGGCGCTGCACTGGGAATAGATGTCCGTGATTTTCTGGTAGAACCTTCTCTCGCTGGCCCGGATGTCCCGGATACGCTCCAGTTGTTCATCGAAATAATCCTTGCCGAAAAAGTTCTCCGGCTCCCGCAGCCGTGCGTCATCCATCACATAACCTTTGATGATGAACTCTTTCAACACTCTGTTTGCCCAAATGCGGAACATGGTCGCCTTTTTGGAGTTCACACGATACCCCACAGCGATGATGGCGTCCAGATTGTAATAGTTGGTCTGATACCGTTTCCCGTCCGCCGCAGTTGTTTCCATTTTGGAAACAACTGAATCCTCGTTCAGTTCGCCGGATTCAAAAATGTTTTTCAGATGCTTGGAAATGGCCGCTTTCTGTACCTCGAACAGCTCTGCCATTTTTGCCTGTGTCAGCCAGAGGTTTTCCTGAAAGAGCAGGATTTCCACCCGCACTTCTCCGTTTTCGGTCTTGTAAAAGAGGATTTCTCTGGTTTCATACGGGGTCAGCCCCTGTTCCTCGCTCATTCCTGGTCACCTCCATCCGTCCGGTTCTTTCCCCGGCTCTTGTAGACATTGTACTGGTTCTTGCACCGTGGGCTGCAAAAGGCGGCGTTGGACCTGCTGCCCAGGAACACCTTCTGGCAGTGCTTGCACAGGCGCAGGGGCTGCTCCCCGTCCACCAGCATGAAGCTGAACATCATCTGGATACCCAGCAGCAGGGAGTGAAAATCCCAGTAAATGGTGGGCTTATCCAGCAGCTCAATGTGGTAGGTGGGGGCAATCCCGCCAAATGCGGCCATAGCCTTGCGGTGCAGCCCACGTTCGTCCTCGCCCATGAAATCATAGTCATTGTAGTAGAAAAAGGCGGTGGTCAGCGTAAAGGCCCAGTCCTTGAACTGTTGAGCAACCCACTCGTAGGGTTCCGCATATTCCCGCTGGAAGCTCATGTTTTTCGCCATCGGCTCGTCCATGAAGGTCATGGTCAGGGCAATCATCGTCCGGTCACCGGACACATTCCACGTGGATTCTATGCCTTTCTTCACCAAGTCCAGCTGGTCAAAAGGATAAAACAGGGACAGGTATTTGTCTGTCGCCATGGATTCTTCCTTAATGAAGTGGTTTTTGGGCAGGTATACCGCCTCATAGTCCATAAAGGACGGCGTGGTGGGCAGAGCGGTCATCAGCCCCAGCAGGCCGTACCGAGTGATAAACTCCATTATCGCCTTTTCCACTTCTGCTTCAGGCTTGCGTCCCATCATCAGCATCCCCACATTCAGCGCATCCAGCACAATGCCCGGGACCTCTTTCAGCGGATTGTAGACGTCCGGCTTTGCGCTCTTGCCGGGGGTGATGTACCGCTTGCCATCCTCCGCTGTTTTCAGCTCGTAATGATCGTACCGCACCCAATGGGAACGGGACTGTTCAAACAAATTTTTCATCATACACGCCCTTTCTCCTTAATCGTCCCAATTATCAGGGGCGGTTTTTCTTTTTTCTGCGCTTGGTCTTGTTTTCCCGCCGGATCACGGCGTCTTTACCCTGTTTCTTTGCGATTTTCGAGTATTCCTCCAAAAACTGGCGTTCTCGCAAGGTCAAACCGCCGCCATGCTCCTGTTTGCCGCACAGATGGTCATACATCTGGCGCTGCAATTTTTTGTGAATGGTCTTTCGCAACTTGCGGATATTGCGGTCAGACTGCCCACGCACAGCGGCAAGCCGGGTAGAGCTGTACAGCCGCAAAGAGAGGAAATACAGAACTTCCTTGTGTTCTTCGCTCAGTTCCTCCACCATGCGGGAAATAAAGGGATCGGCGGTCAGGTTGTGCATCTCATAGGGACAGTCAAACAGGATGTCCAGAAAGTTCCCGGCCATCAGCTGACGGTATGCGGGGTTGTTTATCCAGCGGGGAATGAGTTTCGGTTCCGGCACCGCCTGATATTCCAGCGGCACATCCCCACGGAGGTTTTCGTGGTCCCGTTCCCGGCGCTCCCGGTTCCGGTCCAGCTTGTTCCATTCCTCCACCACATCCCGGAAATCCTTCTCCGTGCGGGCGGCTTCCTCCAGCCGCCGTATGGCCTCGGCCCGCATCTCCCGTTTCAGCCGTTTATCACTGACCGGGGCAACTTCTTCTTCCTCGTTTTCCAGCTCCGCTTCATAGTCGATGGGATGCTCGTCCTGCTCCAGCTCGTTTTCCAGCTCGGCCAAACGTTCTTCCGCAAGCGCCTGTTCCAGCGTTTCCTCCGCCCCAGCGCCTGTCCCATCGTCCCATCCGGTGAAGCCACCCTCGGTATCCAGAAGCTCGTCATCAGACAGATACGCCATGACCCCACCTCTTTTCAAAAAAATATTTTGCGATTTTTCAAAAATGGTTCCGTTTTGCACCCCAGATTTCTCCTATTAGCGAAAGAGTAATCTAAAGACAAGTTACTTGGATTACATTGGCTCGTTCACGCAGGAGAAAGGGGGCTTTCGCCATGTTCAGGCTTGACACAGAAAAGAAGTAACACAATCGCAGGTTACAAACAACGGAACTATAACAACAGTATACACCGGATGCGCCGAAAACGCAAGAAAGAGAGGTTCTATGGCAGATAAAAACGCCGTGTTTCTGACCCGGCACATTGGCAACACCACCTATAAAGTTCGTGTCTACCTCAGCGAAACCGCCGAGGAAACGATGGAAGATAAAATTCTGCGGCTGATCCGCAATGACGGGCTGGCAAATCAGCCGGAATGTGGTATAATGGAACTGCCACAAATGAGCCGTCCGTCTGAAAGGAGCGCCTGATATGGCAAACAGACAGACGGAAGAAAAAATCACTGCGCTCTATGAGCGCCTGTCCCGTGACGATGACCTCACGGGCGACTCGAACTCCATTCTGAACCAGAAACGTTATCTCGAAAGCTATGCAGCACAGCGGGGCTACACCAATATCGTTCACTACACAGACGATGGGTGGTCCGGCGGCAACTTTGACCGTCCCGCATGGAAGCGCCTTGTGGCGGACATCGAGGCGGGAAAGGTGGCCCATCTGCTGTGTAAGGACCTAAGTCGGATCGGCAGAAACTACCTGCAAACCGGCTTTTACACCGAGGTAATGTTCCGGCAGAATGGGGTTCATTTTGTTGCTGTCGCCAATAACATTGACAGCGAGGAACAGGACAGCGGCGAGTTTGCGCCCTTTCTCAATATCATGAACGAATGGTATCTGCGTGACCAGTCCAAAAAGGTTTCGGCAGCATACCGTGTCAAAGGCAAGGCGGGCAAGCCCACCACCAACAACGCCATCTATGGCTATAAAAAAGACCCGGAGGACAAGGACCACTGGCTGGTGGACGAGGAAGCCGCCGCTGTGGTGCGGAGAATCTTCCTGCTTGCGGTGGAGGGGCACGGCCCCCATGAGATTGCCAAGATACTCACACAGGAAAAGGTGGAGTGCCCCGCCTATTATCTGGCACGAAACGGCAGGGGCTGCCGGAAAAACACCGTGGACACCAGCCGCCCCTATGACTGGTACGGCTTCACGGTCAGCGCCATGCTGACCAAGCCGGAGTATATGGGGCACACCGTGAATTTCCGTTCTTCCAAGAAGTCCTACCGGGATAAGCGGGTAAAAAATGACCCGTCCGACTGGCTGATCTTTGAGAACACCCACGAGGCCATTGTTGACCCGGAAACCTGGCAGCTGGCCCAGCAAGTGAAACGGACGGTGCGCCGGACAGATACCACCGGCGTCGCCAATCCCCTGACCGGCCTTGTGTTCTGTGCCGACTGTAGATCAAAGATGTATAACCACCGGGGCAAGCGCAAAAAGGCCGGACGAGAATATTCCGTGGATTTTTACAGCTGCTCCACCTACACCCTGACCTTTGAGCGAGAAACGCAGATGTGTTCTTCTCACACGGTCAGCACCAAGGCCCTGAATGCTCTGATTCTGGAAACCATCCGCACTACCGCCAGCTATGCCATCCAGAACAAGGAAGAGTTTATTCAGAAAGTTCGCAGCATTTCACAGGTTCGCCAGCAGGAAGCGGCCAAGGAGCTGAAACGCAAGGTCGCCAAAGAGCACAAACGCAGCGCCGAGCTGGATGTGCTGATTAAAAAGCTGTACGAAACCTATGCCATGGGCAAACTGGAAGAAAAACGGTTCGAGCTGCTGTGTGCCGAATATGAAAAGGAACAGGCCGAACTGGAACAGCTGCTTGCCTCCGAGCAGGCACAGCTGGACCAGTTTCACGAGGACACCGACCGTGCAAGCCACTTTCTGGCGCTGGCACAGAAATATACGGATTTCACCGAGCTGACCGCCCCCATGCTCCATGAATTTGTGGAGAAAATTCTGGTCCATGCCCCGGACCGAAGCACCGGAGAACGGGTGCAGGAAATTGAGATTTACCTGAACTTTATCGGGAAGTTTGAAGTGCCCATGCCCGAACCCACCGAGGAAGAACTGGCTGCGGAGGAAAAGCGCCGCCAGAAGCGCATCCGTGACCATGAAAAATATCTGCGCCAGAAGGAGCGCAAACAGAAAATTGCCGAGGGGCTCATCGTTCCGGGTGAACCGTACCAGCTGGTGTGCCAGTGCTGCGGAGAGCCGTTCCAGTCTGTCCGCCCCAACGCCAAATTCTGCAAACCCGCCTGCCGGGAGAAGTTCTACCGGCAGGAAAAGCGGAAAACCAAAGAAACGGAAACATCACAAACTGCATAAGGAATGCGGCCTGCCCCAACGAACCGGGCAGGCCGCTTTTTTTATACCCCGAAACGGAGGGATTTTTATGACACTCTTTGAACTGGCAAAACAGAATATTTGTGTGCCGGATGCGGCGGAATACTATGGGCTGCAAGTCAACCGAAACGTGATGTGCAGCTGTCCGTTCCATGAGGACCGGCACCCCAGCATGAAGCTGAACGAACGGTATTTTTACTGCTTCGGCTGCGGGGCCACCGGCGATGTGATCGACCTTGTGGCGAGATTATTTGACCTGAGCAGCTATGAGGCGGCGCAGAAACTGGCACAGGATTTCGGGATTGACCCGGACAAGCCCCCGGCGGCAATCGCCTTACCAAAACCGGAGCGTCCTCTGCTGAAAGCATACCGGCAGGAAGAAGTGCGCTGTCTGCGGGTGCTGTGTGATTATCTGCATCTTCTGGAAGGTTGGAAACAGAACTATGCCCCAGCCAATCCAGATGACAGTTTAGATGACCGGTTTGTGGAAGCCTGCCAGATGCTGGACTATGTGGAGTATCTGGCGGATTTGCTCATTGCCGCCGAGCTGGAACAGCGGGTAAAAATCGTAGAAATGCTGAACAAGGATGGCCTGATTGCCGGTTTGGAGGAACGGCTGGACAGGCTGAACAAGGAGGACGATGCCCATGAAAAACAAAGCGCAGCTTGACGGGATGCCCGTCTGGTTTGATGGCAAAAGCATCAACGAAGCCCTGTTTTGTGAGGAGTTCTTGCAGACGCACAAGATCATCTTCACAAACGGGGCTTTTTTACGCCCGAAGGCCGTGTGACCGATGAGCTGCCTTTGCGGGGAGAGATTTTTGAGGAGCTGAAATGCTGTGCGGTCAGCAACATTCCCCGCAAAATCAGCAACATTGTGGAGTTGATAAAGCTGGCGGCGCTGGTGGAGGATTTCCCCCGGAGCCGGACCGGATTCATCTTTCCAACGGGACACTTTTTCTAGATGGGACCTTTGCGAAGGGAAAGCCGAAAATCGTCCGCAACCGTTTCCCCGTGGCCTACAACCCCAACGCCCCGAAACCTGTTCTCTGGCTGCAATTTCTGGATGGTCTGCTCTACCCGGAGGATATTCCCACCTTGCAGGAATATATCGGCTACTGCCTGATCCCCAGCAATAAGGGACAGCGGATGATGGTGATTAAGGGCAGCGGAGGCGAAGGTAAGTCGCAGATCGGCGCTGTGCTGGGAACTTTGTTCGGCTCCAACATGAAGGACGGCAGCATCGGGGAAATATCCGAGAACCGTTTTGCACGTGCCGATTTGGAACATATCCTCCTGTGCGTGGATGACGATATGCGGATGGAGGCCCTTCGCCAGACCAACTATGTGAAATCCATCGTCACTGCCCAGGGCAAGATGGATTTGGAGCGCAAGGGCAAGCAGAGCTATCAGGGATGGATGTGCGCCCGGCTGCTGGCCTTCTCCAACGGAGATTTGCAGGCCCTGTTTGACCGGAGCGACGGATTTTACCGCCGCCAGCTGGTGCTGACCACGAAAGAAAAACCGGCTGGCCGTGTGGATGATCCTGACCTTGCCGAGAAGATGAAAGCCGAGGTGGAGGGCATTCTGCTGTGGGTTTTTGAGGGATTGCAGCGGCTGGCCGCCAACAACTTCAAATTTACCGAAAGTGACCGCACCAGAGAAAACCGGGAGGCAGTCAAACGGGAAAATAACAATGTCTATGATTTTCTGGATTCTGACGGATATGTTCGCCTGAAAGCCGATATGTCCGCCAGTTCCAAAGAGCTCTGTATGAGGCGTACCAGATTTACTGCACCGAAAATAATCTGCCTGCCCTGAAACCCCGCAGCTTCAGCGAAGCCCTGATTGCCTGCCAGAGCCGCTACAATCTGGAATACTGCAACAATGTGACCAACGCCGCCGGACGGCGGGTGCGTGGCTTTCTGGGGATTGAGGTATTGGTGAGAAATCATATATCAGTGTTTTCCGGTGATTCGATGCGTACGTACGTACCGGAAGATGTGCCGGAGGAATGGCGGCGCTAATACTGGGGCCCCCAGCGGAACCCTGTAAAGCGGTTCCGTTGGGGAAAGGACGAGCAGCGGAACGAGTGAGCTTTCGGCTTTAGCCGGAAGCGAAGGATGTGGAGCTTGTGAGGACGCTGTACGTACGTACGCTTTGATTGACCCTTGTTCTCCCTTTTATAGCAATTCAGCGGTTGTATCTCAAAAATCACTGGAAAATCGGAGGCGCAAATCAAGGTAAGTGAGAATCGAAAAGTATTTGACGGTTGGAAGAAATTATTTTGCGAAACCGTGCTTCTCGCTCCGGTGAACCGGGTGCATGGAATCATGGGAAAATGCACGGCTTCAAGCCAAATCACACGGAACGGTAAAGTCGGAAGGTGCGGCCTATGGACAGGACATCGCACCGGCAATTCTGAACGGATTTGGTGACAAGGGAATTTTTCACCACACAGCGAAGCGGTTATGCCAGAGGGCGTGCCAGCTTCGCTTTTTTATCAAGTAAATTTAGGAGGATTTTTGATGATGACGGTACGCAACGAAATCAAGGCACAAATCATCCGGGCGGGATATACCATGCAGGAGCTGGTTGACCGGCTCCATGAGGAATACGGCTGGTCGGACAGCGTTTCCAACCTGTCCGCCAAGCTCCAGCGGGAATCTATTCGTTACAAGGAGGTCGTGGAGCTGGCTGATGTGCTGGGCTATGACCTGATCTGGCAGAAACGGAGGTAAATCTATGACAAGTGAAGAAAAGAAACTGTTGCAGGCAAAGCACCGCTTGGAGGAAGCCCAGGCACGGGACCGGGTGAAGGAGCGAAAAGCCCGGACAAGGCGGCTCATTCAGGAGGGCGCTGTACTGGAAAAAGTGCTGCCGGAAGTACAGGCGGTAGGACTTGATAATCTGGAAGAATATCTGCGGCGAAAGCTGGCAGGGCACGATTGAAAACGGCTGGGAGGTCTCCGGGAAACCGGGGGCCTCCCTCTTTTTTATCCCGAAGGGCGCACTTACTCACCACCTGCTAAAGCAGGCGGTGGTAGCCCTCCCGTTGGTCGGGCACGTGCGCTCTCCGAGGGGGATTGCGGCTCCTGCGGGAGCCGTTGGACAAGGCTGCATTTGTGCCAAACTGCCAGCCTTGCCCATGCAGTCGGCGCAGGGGGTTCCGGCTTGGAAGCCCCTGTTCATGGGGTGGTATATTGCCACCTCATCCCGCCGCCTGCCTGCGTCAACCTGCCACCGGCAGCTTGACACAGATGCAGGGATGGAACGATTCGTTCCGCCCCTGCTGGTGGTACGTCGCATTTCACGACGTACTGAGCGAAAACAAGGGTGCCCTGTTTCGGGGCACCCCTTTCAGAAAGGACAAGGTGATTTATGGCGATTTATCATTTGGAGGCCAAAATAGTCAGCCGAGGAGCTGGACGCTCCGCCGTGGCTGCTGCGGCCTATCTGAGCTGTTCCCGGATGCTCAACGAGTACGACGGGGTGCAGCACGACTACACACGCAAACAGGGCCTTGGGTGGCGGCAGGTTTTTCTGCCAGCCACCGCCCCCGCAGAGTGGCAGGATCGGGAAACCCTGTGGAACGCTGTGGAGGAAACCGAAACCGCAAAGGACAGCCGCCTTGCCCGTGAATTTGTGGCGGCGCTGCCCATAGAACTGAGCCGGGAAGAACAAATCCAGCTCCTGCAAGATTTCATCAAGGGAGCAGTTTGTAGCAGACGGAATGTGCGCCGATGCTGCCATCCATGACCCGTATCCTCCCGGACACAATCCCCATGCCCATATCCTGCTGACGGTGCGCCCGCTGGATGAAAAGGGAAAATGGCAGTACAAGACCGAGAAAGAATATCTCTGTGTCAAAGACGGCGAGGAACGGGGCTTTACTGCCGCTGAGTTCAAGCAGGCACAGGCCGACGGCTGGGAGAAACAGTACCAGTACAAGGTGGGCAAAAGGAAGGTGTATATGACCCCTTCCGCAGCGCAGGCGCAGGGCTATGAACGGGTGTCCAAGTACCCCAAAAGCACTAAATATGGCAGACAGAATCCCCATCACGGAACGCTGGAACAGCGATGAGCAACTTGTTCTGTGGCGGGCTGCATGGGCAGATGTGACCAACCGCTATTTGGAGCAGTACGTCACGATGCCCGCATCGACCACCGCAGCCATGCCGAGCGTGGGCTGCTGGAGCAGCCTACGGTCCATGAGGGGGTGGTTGCCAGAGCCATGGAGAAAAAGGGTATTATCTCTGACCGCTGTGAACTGAACCGGCAGATCAAGGCAGACAATGCCCTGCTCCGGGAGCTGAGAGGACAGGTCAAAAAGCTGGCGCAGGCAGTTAAAAATACCATCCCGGCACTTGCTGAGGCCATGGAAAATCTGCGAAAAAATTTGCTTCTGTTCTGCTATCAGCTGGGGTATCTCCGCAAGGGTAAGGAACGCCTGAACACTTCGCTGAATACGCTGCGCCCTGCCCTCGCACAGCACAATCAGGTTTCAAAGGACATTCGAGATAAGACGAAGGAGCGCCGCAGCCTGCTTTCCGAGAAAAAGGCGCTCTCTGCTGTCCATGTGTTCCGGCACAGGGAACTGGCGGCAAAGATTGCGGCCCTGACAGAGGATCTGGAGGAACTGCGTTCTGAGAAAAATCTGCTTCTGGCGTCGCTGGCATATACCGAGGAAGATGCCGCCGATAAATTTCCCTAAAGACATCGCTGCCATGGAACAGAGCCTGAAACGGCTGGAAGAACAGGAACATAAATATTCCGCCGAGCTGGACGCTGCCCTGAACGAGTATGCCGGGCTTCGGGAGCAGGCACAGAGCGTTGATCCGGTGCAGCTGTATGAAGCAAGACAGGCCATCCGCCCCGGCAAGGAACAGGAAGCGGAGAACCGAGCACAGCGGGCTTACGGTGAGAAGTACAGCCCGCTTCTGATGTTTGACAGCAAAAAGGCGGTTTTCCGGATGTTGCATAAAGATATGGAGCGGCAGGCAGTACGGAGGATAATATCTCAATACCAGAGAGAACAGCAGATATCATCTCATAAGAGAAAAAGCAAAGGGCAGGAACGTTAATACCGTTTTGACCTTTGGCTCACAATAATAAAACCCGTGTTACTCTGTGTAGTCTTAAAAACAATTCCATAAATAAAGAGTGCAAAAGGCACCCATTACATTAAATTTATATCACCCGATATAAATTAACGCTTACTTTATGTGAATTGTGGTATATTAAGATTCAATAGCATATGTTTTGATTTTTGTTTATCAATAATGAGACAAATGGTCTTGTTTGACTTATCGTGCTATCAATAAAACAATAAATGCTCACGATATGAGGTGTTATCAAAGTATGATAGAATTTAAAAATGTCTCTCAAGGATATAATGGAAAAACAGTTCTGACCGGTATTTCTTTGACGATACAGACTGGTGAATTTGTTGTCCTGATTGGATCTTCCGGTTGTGGAAAAACGACATTGTTAAAAACCATTAATAAGCTGAACCCACTGGAAAAAGGAGATATTCTGATTGATGGTGTTTCTATTAAAAGCATTCCAAACAATAAACTTCGGCGCAGTATTGGATATGTGATTCAAGACGGAGGCCTTTTCCCCCACATGACAGTGGGGGAAAATATTGCTCTATTGCTGAAAACTGTTGGGACGGAAGTCTCAAAAATACCAGAACGGATTGATGAGCTTCTCGAAATGGTGAATTTGGATCCAGACACCTATCGAGACAATTTTCCTATTCAGCTTTCAGGTGGTCAGAAGCAACGTGTCGGTGTAGCGAGGGCATTTGCCGCAGATCCGGATATTATTTTGATGGACGAGCCATTTTCAGCCCTTGATCCGGTTACTCGCAGCGAGTTGCAAAACGAAATCGTCAAATTGCAAAAACAATTTGGAAAAACAATTGTCTTTGTAACACATGATATGGATGAGGCAATCAAAATGGCTGATCGTATTTGCATCATTCAAAATGGTAAAATCGCACAATTTAACAGCCCAGAAGAAATCCTGAAGCATCCTGCAAATACATATGTAGAAGAATTCATAGGAAAAAACCGTCTTTGGGGGAATCCTGCCTATATTAAGGCGGCAGACATCATGAAAAAAGGTGCCATTCGGATATCTAAGGATCGCACTGTGTTGCAGGCACTACAAATTATGAAACACCATGTTATTGATTCTCTTCTCGTCACAAGTGGAAAAAACCTGAAACTGGAGGGAATTGTCTGGCTGGAAAATTTACAGGAATTCCAGAACTACTCATCCTCGTTGGATGATTTCATTTCCACGGACTATACTTTTGTATACGAAGATACAAGCCTCCAGGAAATCATTGATACGATTGATTATAATATCAGCGGCATTATTCCAGTTATTAACCATCAAAAAGAGTTACAGGGATATTTAACGAAAAGTAGTCTGTTGCTGATTTTAAGCAAACGTTATCGAAAAGACAATGAAGATTTATTGGGGGAATAAGCAATGAACACATTTTGGGATGTATTTTGGGAACGACGAGAAGAACTGCTAAAGCTTTTCGTCGAACACATGGAAATGACTTCTACGGCAGTACTGGTGTCCTTGATTGTTGGTGTGATAATCGGTATTGCAATCACAAAAAACAAGACGGCGGCTTCCATTGTGATTGGCATCGCAAACCTGATGCAGTCTATTCCGAGCATTGGCCTGCTGGCATTCATGGTGCCTTTTGTTGGAATTGGCCAGAAGCCGGCAATTATTATGATTGTGATTTATGCCCTGCTGCCTATTATCAAAAATACTTATACTGGGATTACGGGAATTGATCCCAAATTGTTGGAAGCAGCCAGAGGAATCGGATTGTCTAAGTGGCAACGCCTGTTGCGAGTGCAGCTTCCTATAGCTCTTCCCTTCATCATGGCAGGTATCCGAATTTCTGCTGTTACAGCAGTTGGCACCGTCACCATTGCGGCATTTGCTGGCGCAGGCGGCTTGGGTTGGATGATCAACCTGGGGCTTAATGCCAATGATCCAAATTTGGTATTGTTAGGTGCCATTCCCGCCTGTCTGCTTGCACTGCTGGTAGATTTGCTGCTTGAAAAAGTAGAAAAGTCCATCACCCCAGAGGGCTTGAAACCCGCAGACCAAATTGTTTATATGCCGCATGGAAAGCGTGTAATGCGCCGTGGACTGGCATTGGTACTTTGTGCAGCACTGTTGATTGTCCCTACGATATCTTCCGTCGCTCAAAAAATTCTTGATAATGAAGAACGGTTGGTAATTGGTGCACAAAACTTTACGGAATCTCTGATTTTAGGGGATATCTACAGTGAATTAATTGAAGCAAAAACAGATATTCCTGTTGAAAAAACTTATAATTTGAATGGTACTATGATTACAGTAGCAGCGTTAGAGTCCGGCGATATTGACATGTTTACTGATTACACCGGTGTTCTGGCGCCGAACGTCCTGAAACTTCCTATGGAAACAGATACAGAAAAAGTATATGAGGATGTAAAGTCTGGACTAAAAAAACAATTTGGTTTTGAGATGTCTGCTCCAATTGGTTGTAGCAATACATATGTATTAGCTGTGCCTCAGGAAGTATCAGAAAAATATAACCTCACAAAATTATCGCAACTGATTACTCAAGCACCGAATCTGCGCCTGGGTTGTACAACTGCATTTACTCAGAGAGAAGACTTACTTCCCAAAATGAAGAAGGACTTTGGTATTAACTTTAAGGAAGTTGTTGGGCTGGAGGGGAATATTCGGTATCAGGCGATCACATCAGGTGAAGTGGAAGTTACCGATGCATATGAAACAGATGCATTGGTTATGAAAAGCAATCTGGTTCGTCTTGAAGATGACATCTCGTTCTTTCCCCCATATCAGGCAGTGAATGTCTTCCGTTCAGAAGTGCTGGAAGATTATCCAGAACTGATGGAAGTGCTTCCTCTGCTGGATAATGCTATTACCACTGATGAAATGCTTGAGATGAACTATCAGGTGGATGTGGAAGGAAAAACCACAGAAGAAGTTGCACATAATTTCCTTGCATCCAAAGGCCTGATTTAAATAAACCGTTTCCTTAATGGTGCTGCTTCAAGCGGCACCATTTTTATGTGAGTCTGAGAAAAGGAGCCTAACCATGAAATCAATCAGATTATCCAAATATATCACATTTAAATCTTTGGGATTAATTGTAGGAGGGTCGTTGCTCTTTTCACTTGCTATGAATCTTCTAATTGTACCCATGTCACTTTACAGTGGAGGATTTCTGGGCATAGCACAGCTGCTGCGTGAAGTATTATTAAGATTAGGGGTTCAGGTGGAAAATATTGACGTTGCGGGTATTGCGTATTTACTGATTAACGTTCCTCTTTTCCTGATCTCCTTTCGTTCCATTGGGAAACCATTTTTTGTTAAAACCTTGGTCACAGTGGGGTGTTATACTCTCTTTTTAACCATTATCGTCTCTCCGAATCAACCAATTATCACAGATAGGCTGACCTGCTGCCTCATTGGCGGCGTAATTGCAGGGATTGGAGCTGGTATGACGTTGTTGTCAGGTGGCTGTGGCGGAGGAGAAGAAATTCTGGGTGTATATTTGGTTAAAAAGAACCCTTTTTTTAGTGTGGGAAAGCTTTCTATTCTAATCAATGTGTTTGTTTATGGCTGCTGCTTAGTCTTCTTCGATATTGAAACTGTTGTTTACTCGCTCATTTATTCTGTCTTCACCAATCTGTTTATCGATAAGATGCATCATCAGAATATTATGATGGATATTCTGATAATTTCTAAAAAGGAAGGTTTGTGTGACTTGATTCTTAGAACAACAGGCAGAGGGGCTACACATTGGGATGGTTACGGCGGATATACGGATACACCCACCAACATTCTGCTAACCGTTGTGTCCAAGAGAGAATACCATGCGCTGCGAAAAATCATAAAAGAATTCGATCCAGATGCTTTTGTTGTAATAAATGAGGATATTGAGGTTATGGGAAATTTTGAAGTGCGAACATAAACTGTGTTTTAGGGTTAAATCCCCCTTGACAAATCTCTTCCCAGAAAAAGATTTTGCTCAAGTACGCAACAGACAACGGATTTCCAAATCTCACATTTTTCATTGACGACGGCGTTTCTGGCGTTACGTTTGACAGACCCGGCTGGAATGAGATGATAAGCCTTGCAGAAGCCGGAAAGGTCAAGACAGTTATCGTCAAAGATATGTCCCGTATGGGGCGCGATTATCTGAAAGTCGGCTATTATACCGAGAGCTTTTTTGCCGAGCGTGATATTCGCTATATCGCAATCAATGACGGTGTGGACAGCGACAAAGGCGACAACGAGTTTACCCCTTTCCGCAATCTGTTCAATGATTTTTACGCAAGGGATACAAGCAAAAAAATCCGCGCTGTCATGCGTGCAAAGGGCAATTCTGGCGAACATCTTTGCACAAATCCGCCCTATGGGTACAGGAAAGACCCTGACAACAAGAAGAAATGGATTGTGGACGAGGAAGCCGCTGAGGTCGTGAAGCGTATCTTTACATTGTGCATAGCAGGAAAAGGACCTATGCAGATTGCAAAGGTGCTGACAGCAGACAAGGTTTTGACGGTCAAAGCCTACTACGCAAAGCGTGACGGAAAGGCTATGCCGGACAACCTGTATCGGTGGGATTACAAATCCATATCGGGGATTTTGGAACGCCCGGAATATACGGGCTGTACGGTCAACTTCAAGACTTATTCCAAATCCCACAAGTTGAAAAAGCGTTTGCAGAACGCGCCGGAAAATTACCGTATCTTTCCCAATACGCAGCCTGCAATTATTGAGGAAAAAGTATTTGAGAGGGTACAGGAATTAAGAGCAAACAAACGCCGCCCCACAAAGACAGGACGGCAAGGCTTATTTTCCGGCTTGCTTTATTGCACTGACTGCGGCGAAAAGCTGTACTTTTGCACGACAAACAATTTTGCGCCCAAGCAAGAGCATTATGTCTGCTCCAACTACAAGAGCAATACAGGTACTTGTTCCGCGCATTTTATCCGAGAAGAAACCTTAAAGCTGTTCGTCCGGCAGAGGATTTTTGATGTAACAGCTATGTTCTTTGACGATATACAGAACTTCCAAAACATGGTCTATCAACAGAGATTTACGGAAACAGAAAAGGCAGTAAAGCGGCAGAAAAAAGAACTGGAACAGGCAAGGAAACGGATTGCCGAGCTTGACCGTATTTTCAAGCGGATTTACGAGGACGATATTAACGGCACAATCAGTCACGAGCGATTTTTGAAACTGTCCACCGAGTATGAAGTGGAACAAAAGGAACTGACAGAATTTGTCAAGGTAGGGCAAGCCGCCGTTGATACCTACGAACAGGACAGGACGGATTTTGACAGCTTCGCCGCCGTTATCCGCAAATATGTGGGAATACGGGAATTAACGCCTACCATTGTCAATGAGTTTGTAAAGAAAATCATAGTCCATGCGCCGGATAAGTCCACCGGACACCGCAGACAGCGGATAGAAATTGTCTGGAACTTTATCGGAGAGCTGGAACAGGACGAGGACAATCAGACCATTGAAAGGCAGAGAAAAAGCAGAACGGCATAGCTTTTGACTATGCCGCCCTGCGGTTACTGATTTACTTCCTTATGGGTGCTGTCCTTTCAGCAGCCCCCTTTTATAAAAACAAATTAGCATGAAATGCTTACACCGCAAGGATATTTTGTATCATCGACAATAACAGAGAGTTCATAAGTTCCCTTTAAACCGGCTTTGTTGATGCTGGTTTTCGTAATCCGTTCATCAGATTCAAGGAAGGTGCCGCAGCACATGGCTTTTCTGGAAAGGGCAGAAGTAGAAATATAGTAGCGGTGAACTTCATCGCCTTGTTCAAGAAGCAGCATAACAAGCTGCCCCTTTTCAAATTTCGCATGGAAGGTAAATCGATCTTCCTCATCTTCTACACGAGCTTCAAATTTGTCAGGAATCAGACTTTCAGAGAGGGATGCCGGAACTTCGGTATCAAATTCGGCAGTTACGCCCATGTGTCCAAGAAGAGAACCGTCTCCCAGATCCAGATTTCCATTTTCGGAATAGAGTGTCATTTTTTCCGCGCGATAGTAATTGCCTTTGGTATGCAGTTCCAGCATGATTTTGTTATCGCAGATTTCCAGAGTCGTTGCTTTGAGCGTACCATCCATGAATTGTTCAAACGCTCCCAGAGATTCGGAAATATCGCCGTCTTTGTTGTAAGCAATTCCTCCGGAATGCACCATGTAGTGACCTTCATTATAGAACTCTACATTGCAGATATAAGGAGAGAAGAACTCAGCGCCTCTGTCCTTTCCATATTCCCATACCTGCTCAATGGTCATATCCTTGGTGTTGATACGGTAGCGGACAGCGCGGGAATAGTTATTTTTAGCCATAAGGTAAGTTTCTTTTACCTTAGATCCCCAATGATGGTTATCAAAGCACATAACATCCCCATTTGGAGTAATCAGACAGGCGTGCTGCTCATACTGCCATCCGAAATTGTTGCCGATTGGTTTGAAGAAATACTGATCTACCCATTCTTTTGGCCATCCTTCAGGGTCACCAAGAATCCAGTTTAATTTTCCGGTCTCAAAATCAATATTTACAATGGAATCCATATGCCGTCCTGAGAAGGTAAGAGAGTGCGTGTTTTCATCATACCAGACGGCGTTGTTATGGAACCAGTCTCTTTCAGACCAGCTTCCGCTCTTTCCCAGCCCTGGTTTCAGGAAAGACTTGTAATCCCAGGTTTTTATGATTTCCCCAGTTTCCCTGTCTAAGAGGACGCACATATCTTCTACGGTAGGAGAGGTAAGATCTTCAGTCAGGCATAGGAGATTGCCGTCAGGCATTTCAAATGCATCATGATGAGAGCCGCCTGGAACCCTGTATTCATGGTAGATCTTGCCGCAGGGACTGGTCTCATACATACCGGACATATAATAGGGCATACTTACCAGACGATCGGTACCCATCAGTACATGACCATTTTTCAGCCGTTTCATGTCAAATACACATTTAATATTCAGGCACCAGCGAATATCACCTGCATAGTCATATGCTGTAGCCAGTTCAGAACCGGCAGGAGAGAGAAAAATACAGCTGTCTTGTAAGTACTCTGGTGTAGTATTCATAGATTCTAATGGAGTTCCTCCCTCAAACAGATCGGGAACAGCAATTTCTACGACATGGGAAGTGCCGCGGTATGCCCGCAGTTCTACTTTGTTCGTATAGTTGGAATAGAGGCCTACAATTGGGAGAACGTGCTCTCTTGCTTTGGGAAATGTGTGGGTAATGGATGCCTGTTTTGTTTTGCCGTAAACCGTAACTGTTACAGCAGTCTCTTCTTCTGTATAGAAAGAAATCACAGCAGAAAGAGGATTGATGAGATAAAGGTTGTAGGATACCAGTGGATTTTCAATGGTATAATTACCGGAACGAAGCTTCTGCAGCATGGCATTTTCAGCCGCAGCCTGCTTTTTTATCAGATGTTCTTGAAACGAATAAGATGCACCTGCCATAATATGAACTCTCCTTTTCCGGAAAATCCGGCCTTATTTTGATAAAAGAATAACACATACTTTGGTACATAAAATTAGTCATGACTACATTTTGAGGGCTTTATAGCCGTTCTCGCAGTCTTTTTTCATCAATAATCAGAATCTGCCCTTGTTCTTTTTTGATAATCCCATCTTTTTTTAATTCACTAGCCAGTTTGGCAACGGTAACTGGATGGATTCCCAGATATTTTGCAATATCTGTATAAGTAAAGCCGCGAGGTACTGCCCGATAGTTATTTTCTATCTGGCTAAAAGTAAGAAGCCATTTGTAAAGCCGCGTGGAAATTTTTGCTTCCTGGGTATCCTGAAATTTCCTGACGAGAGAGGCAAAATTGCGGGTAGTCGTTTCCATAACATAAGACAGAAAAATGGGGTCTGTTTCTAAAAGAGACTGAAAAACAGATTCACTGATACGGTAAAAAATACAATCGGTTTTAGGAGTAATGCCAAAAGGGGTCAGATACGGACTATTATCAGAATTGGATTCGTTCCGGAGTTTCCGGTAATACCGCATAAGAGCAGGCATAAACCCTAACAGGTGATCAGGCGGAAAATATAAAAAGTCTTTTTCTGTGCCTTCTTCTGTCAAAGAAGTGAGACTTGCAATTCCTTTATCCAGATAATAAACATAGTTATCAGACAGTTTTGGATTGCAGAGAGAAGTCCCCTTGCTGACTGTTACCTTTGCTCCATACTGCATAAAATACGCTTTTACTCCATTTGAAATCATAATGTCTGTCCTCGCAGTTTTATTTTTTTAGAAAATTAGTCGTGACTATATTTTTAACCTTGTTAATATATTATCATAATTTTAAAGGTTCGCAACTAATAAAAATGGGGGTTATTATCATGCAAACGAAAAAAAGAGATTTGAGATACGTGCACCTGGCAATTGGAGTGGCGATTATGCTGCTGTTTCCGATTCTTCCGATTCAACTGCCATGTATTACGCCAATTGGAATGAAGATTTTGGGGATTTTTATTGGAACACTTTATCTGTGGACGACATCCGATCCTACAACATCCAGTATTCTGGCTATTTTTATGGTAGGTATTTCTGGAAGCAGTAATATGAACGCCGTATTGTCAGCGACATTTGGAAACGCGATTCTGGTTCAGGTAATGTTTCTGCTTCTGGTAATTAATACGATGGTAGACAATCGGCTGACGGAATACTGCGGACGATTTTTCCTGACAAGAAAAAGCTGCCTGGGCCACCCATGGATGCTGGTATTCTATATTTTGACAGGCTGCATACTGATGGGCGCATTTATGGGAGGATTTACTCCGATTTTTCTGTTCGGACCTATTTTATATGATATTTTTGATACAGTAGGAATGAAGAAAAATGAAAAATTTCCGACGATCATGCTGATTCTTGTAACGATTGCAACATTGCTGGGCTTTCCGGTTCCACCTTTTATGGGAAACGGTCTCGCGCTACTCAGCAATTATTCCACAGTGACAGGAAATATTATGGGAGTACCTGTCGAGGTGAATAGTGCTGGTTATCTGGCAACTGGTCTGATTCATGCATTTGTCTGTGTCATTATTCTGGTGCTGTTTGCGAAGTTTGTGCTGCGTCCGGATGTCAGCAAATTAAAAAATCTGACAATGGAAGATTTGAATAAAAATCCGCTTCCGCCAATGACCTTACACCAGAAAATGATAGCAATTTCATTTGCATCATTTATTATAGTACTTTTAATTCCTAGTATTGCTCCAAACTGGAGCGTTGCCCGCGTGATTAAGGCAAATACCTATGGTATTGCGATGCTGGTTGTATTTTTGATGTGTACGATCCGGATTTCAGGAAAGCCATTGATGGTATTTCGTGACAGCATGAAGAGCTTTTCCTGGAGTACATATTTCTTAATTGCATCTGCAATTCTTCTGGGAAATACATTAACAGATGAAAGCACAGGCGTCTCTGCTTTTTTAAATACGGTGCTGATGCCGCTGTTTGAAGGAGTTCCAGTCGCAGCATTTGCTATTATTATTATGCTGCTTACTGTAGTGCTTACGAATCTGTGCAATAGCTTTGTTATCGGACTTCTTTTGCAGCCGATTATCGCTACGTTCTGTCTGGCATCTGGAATGGATTCTGCACCCGTAGTGTCTATGATGATTTTATTTGTACTGTCATCGGCTGCTATAACGCCAGCGGCATCTCCGTTTGCGGCAATGCTATTTGGCAATAAAGAATGGCTGCAGCCAAAAGAAATCTATAAATATACATTAATGTTTATTGCAATCGAATTGGCAGTCGTGCTGCTGATTAGTCTTCCAGTGGCGAATGTTCTAATATAAATTTGTTTCAAATGTGAGTATCATCAGTGTACAGGCGTGTTGTCCGTGTACACTGATGCCAGAGTCTGGTTAAGGGGCGCTGCATTTTGCAGCGTCTTTTTTGCCGCCAAATCTTTAGAAATTCTTTCGTTTTTCCTCCCGCCCAGCTTTAGAAATATCAGATATACTAAAAGCACATCAGGAGAAGGGAGGAATTGGAACATGGTTCAGGAAGTGATGAGGTGGACGGCCTGCGGGATTTTCATAATAACGGTATTTATCGTTTCTATGATATTTACAGATACCTGCATTGATATGATTCGGAGAAAGCGGGAAAAAATCCTGCACAGCAAGAGAGAGACGTGCTATACTAACTCCAAGATACCGGATACAAAAACGGAATAACGAGCGAGGAAGGGTAGCAGGAATGGAAGCAAACCGTATTTTATTGGTAGAGGATGATAAAGAGATCCGAGAAGGAGTAGAAATCTTTTTAAAAAGCCAGAATTATATTGTATTTCAGGCGGCAGATGGCATAGAAGGACTGGAGATTATGGAGAGGGAAGAGATCCATCTGGCGATTGTAGACGTGATGATGCCCAGGATGGATGGAATTACCATGGTGGTACGGCTGAGAGAAAAGTGGGATATTCCAGTGATTTTCTTATCTGCCAAATCAGAAGAAGTTGATAAAATTATGGGGCTGAATATGGGCGCTGACGACTATATTACAAAGCCATTTACCCCCATGGAACTGCTTGCAAGGGTTGGTTCCCAGCTTCGCCGTTATAAACGGTTTATGGACAGACTGGAGAAAAAAGAACCGGAAAACTCCAGGATTTACCAGATTGGAGGGCTGGAAGTCAACGAAGAGACGGTAGAAGTCCTTGCAGACGGAAGTCCTGTGCGTCTGACGCCAATGGAATTTAAAATTTTATTACTGTTAATCAAGAATCCTGGACGGGTATTCTCGGCAGAGGAGATTTATGAAAGAGTGTGGAATGAACGGGCAGTAAATACAGATACAGTCATGGTTCATGTCCGGAACATTCGGGAAAAAATCGAGATTAACCCAAAGGAGCCTAAATATTTAAAGGTGGTGTGGGGAGTTGGATACAAAATTGAAAAACAAGCATAGATTAGGCATTTTTTTAACATGGCTGCTGGTCATTGCAGCAGCAACAGGGATGGTCGGCGCATACCCCTATATCTGGGAACAGGCAGAAAACTGGAAGGCCAGATACCTGACTTACGAGATAGATTCACTTAATAACGAGAGAGTCAATAATGTGGCAGCGATGGTTCAGAACGGCGCATATGGAATGTGGATGGAAGAGGTTCAGAATCATTCGGGGAAAAAACTGCAGCCGTCCCAGGTCTTTGTGCCAGAGCTGGAAGGATTGTTAGAAAGCCGGACGAAGGCAGAAAGCGCCGCAGAAAATACGGCTTCTGCTTCAGAAAACGAAGAAGCGGACTGGGAAGTATATGAACCAGATACCGCTTACCTGGAAGAAGTCCGAAGATATGTGGACGAGATGGGCGCAGAATGGAACGGGGCATTGCAGACACTGAAAGGGCCGGACAACGTCAGGGTTTTAGATGAAAACGGGCAGGTGCTGTCAAAAGGAGCGTCGGATATTGATTATGAAAATGACGCTGTTGTGAAAATTACCTTTGACAATATGGGAAGGTGTTCCTATGCGGGAGCGGCAGGCAATAAAGAAGCCGTACAGATATTAGAAGAGCACCAGTACGTATTTTCCAATGTGTACGGAGGAGGAGATCCCCTGGCGTCCCAGTTCGGAAGGGATTATGTATATGAAGGAATTTCTTTTTCCGGACCTGAAAACAGAACCTATGAATTTGTAGTGGAAAAAGAAATGCTCCTTGGGACAGGAGAAGAACTGACAGGGATTGACATGAATGACTTAGCAGCAAATGGAGTCTTTCTGCTGATTTGGTCAGCTTTGGCCGTATTTTTAGTGGCTGCCGCATGGCTTTTGCCGCTTCTTCCCATTGTCAGCCTGGGGACTGGAAAGGTGAGCAGAGCGCCGCTGGCGCTTGTGGGAGCCATGCTGTTTGCAGATGCGTTCCTTGTTATCTATGGCAGCGGAATGATTGAAGCAGCCATGAATGGAGAACTGATGAACATTCTGGGCAAGCTTTTTGGCTATCAGGGAAGCTCCGAGATCGTGGGAGTTTTAAACGGACTGTACTGGGCAGTTACATTTGGAATCGTATTCTGGTCAGCGCTGTGCGTAAGAAGTATTTTTACCCTGGGGCCGGTCCGCTACTTTAAGGAAAGAACCGTAACCGGCTGGTGCTGCAGATGGATGTTTGCCTGCTGCCGCTGGGTAAAAAAATACTGTGTCAGATTTCTGGATTCCATTATCGAGACTGACTGGCAGGAAAAATCCAATAAGACGATTTTGAAGATTGTGATTGCAAATTTTGTTATTTTAACAGTAATCTGCTGTCTGTGGTTTTTTGGAATCTTTGCGCTGATTGTTTATTCCATTGTTTTATTTGTCATTTTGAAACGGTACTGGGAAAAGGCCTGCCAGAAATATCAGGTGCTGCTGTCGGCAATTAACGAGATGGCAGACGGGAATCTGGATGTAAAAATAGAAGAAGATCTGGGAATATTTGCCCCATTTTACAGCCAGCTTCTGCGGATTCAGAATGGATTTAAAAAAGCGGTTCAGGAAGAAGTAAAAAGCCAGAGAATGAAAACAGAGCTGGTAACCAATGTGTCCCACGATTTAAAAACACCTCTGACCGCCATTATAACGTATGTAAACCTGTTAAAACAAGAAGACGTCACAGAGGAAGAGCGGCGCAGTTATATTGAGGTGCTGGAAGGAAAATCCATGAGGTTAAAATCATTGATTGAGGACTTGTTTGAGGTCAGCAAGGCCAACAGCGGAATCACTCCCGTGAATCTGGTGGAAGTGGACATTGTCAGCCTGTTAAAGCAGGTGCGTCTGGAATTGGGAGACCGGATAGAAGCGTCTGGAATTGATTTCCGCTGGAATCTTCCAGAAGAAAAAGTGATTTTAAACCTGGACAGCCAGAAGACCTATCGGGTATTTGAAAATCTGTTGGTAAATATTACGAAATACGCGCTGCCTGGAACGCGTGCATACGTTGAAATGCAGGCAGAATACGCGCAAAACGGTGAATGGGAAGGCGGCGCAGGCCAGAATCATGTTGTGATTACCATGAAAAACATTTCTGCGGCAGAGTTAAACGTCTCTCCAAATGAATTGACAGAACGGTTTGTCAGAGGAGACGTTTCCCGTAATACAGAAGGATCCGGCCTGGGTCTGGCCATTGCCAAAAGTTTTGTAGAGCTTCAGGGCGGTAAGATGGAGATAGAAGTCGAGGCAGACTTATTTAAAGTAACAATTCGTTGGTAAAGGTTGTCTGCGTACAAACAGCAGGAAGCGGCAGTTATGAGAATAGCTGCCGCTTCCTGCTGTTTGTACGTTTTTACAGCGCGCTGAAACTTCCAGTTTTCTGGGGAACCGTTTACTTTCCTCTAAAAATATAGTACAATAAAGGACAATTATGAAATATGTAAAATGGAGGTAGTTTACCCTATGAAAGCATACGATTATGTCCTGGTGGGAAGCGGGCTGTACGCCGCAGTGTTTGCATATCTGGCAAAGCAGAAAGGGAAAAAGTGCCTGATTGTGGAAAAGCGGAATCATGTGGGAGGAAATGTGTATTGTGAGGATACAGAAGGAATACACGTTCATAAATATGGCGCTCATATTTTCCACACCAGCAATAGAAAGGTCTGGGAATTTGTCAACAGCCTGGCGGAGTTTAACCGCTATACCAATAGTCCGGTGGCAAATTACAAAGGAGAGATGTATAATCTGCCGTTTAATATGAATACCTTCAGCAAGATGTGGGGGGTGTGCACTCCGTCAGAGGCAAAGGCGAAAATTGAAGAACAGAGATCCAGCATTGCCGGAGAACCCAAAAATCTGGAAGAGCAGGCCATCAGCCTGGTAGGACAGGACATTTACCAGAAATTGATTAAGGGCTATACAGAGAAACAATGGGGACGTGACTGTAAAAACCTGCCGGCGTTTATTATTAAGCGCCTTCCTGTCCGGTATACCTACGACAACAATTATTTTAACGATTTGTATCAGGGAATTCCTATCGGCGGTTACAATGTAATCATTGATAAACTGTTAGAAGGCTGTGACGTGGAATTGGGATCGGATTATCTGGAACACAAAGATCATTACGATGCCTTGGGGGAAAAGATCGTATACACAGGCCCTATTGACGTCTATTACGGCTACCGGTTCGGCAAGCTGGAATACCGGAGTTTAAAATTTGAGACAGAGGTTCTGGATGAAGAAAACTATCAGGGTGTGGCGGTCGTAAATTATACGGATCGAGAGACTCCATATACCCGCATTATCGAGCATAAGCATTTTGAATTCGGAACACAGCCCAAGACGGTAATTACCAGAGAATATCCGGTTGACTGGAGCGAAGGCATGGAACCGTATTATCCGGTAAATGATGAGAAAAACCAGGCATTGTATCAGAAGTATGCCGCGCTGGCAGCAAATGAGGACAAGGTCTTATTTGGGGGGCGTCTGGGAGAATACAAGTATTATGACATGGATAAGGTCATTGAGTCCGCTATGAGGAAGGCAGAGGAAGAACTTGCATGAATATTGTATATGCGTCCAATGACGGTTATGCCCGTCACTTAGGGACGTCCCTTTATTCTTTGCTGGACAGAAACCAGCTGGAGCAGGAAATTGTGATTTACCTGCTGTCTGTCGGGATGTCCCTGGAGAATCAGGAAAAATTAAGAACCATTGCCAGCCGGTTTGACCGTCGTCTGGAAGTGATTGAAATGGGAAACTTAAAAGAGAGGTTTCCTTATGAAATTGATACCGGAGGATTTGACATCAGCGCAATGGGCCGCCTGTTTGTAGGAACGGTACTTCCAGACACCGTAGAACGGGTGCTGTATTTAGACTGCGATACGGTAGTACTGTCTTCTCTCAGAGGCCTGTGGAATACCGATCTTGGAAAAAATGTAATGGGAGCGGTAATGGAACCTACCATTTATCCGTCTATTAAAGAACAGATTGGCCTGAAGCCGGAAGATGCTTATTTTAACTCAGGAGTCCTTTTCATAGATGTGAAAAAATGGAGGGAGCAAAAGGCAGAAATTCAGCTTTTAGAGTTTTATAAGAAGCTTGGAGGCGCCACGTTTGCCTGCGACCAGGATACTTTAAATGGAGCGCTGAAAGGAAAAATTAAGCCTTTGTCTCCTCGTTATAATTTCTTTACTAATTACCGGTATTTCCATTACAGTGACCTGGTCTCCCAGTCTCCAGCTTACAAAATAGTTCCCAAAGAGGTGTTCCAAAGGGCTAAAAAGCATCCTGCTATCATTCATTTTATGGGGGATGAACGGCCATGGAAAGCCGGAAACCGGAATCATTATCGTCGGGCATATGAGCGGTATTTAGAGAAGACGCCATGGCGCGGATTCCCAAAAGAGAAGGGACAGGAATGGTATATGGCGGCCTATCATCTGATGGATTATGCAACGTTTCTTTGCCCTCCGGTTCGCCGTTATATCAGCCGGAAATATGGAATGAAAGCAGTGGAGAGCAGAGCAAAATGAAGATAAGCTGTGTCATATTAAACTATAATGATGCCCAAACCGTTTTGGATCAGGCCCGACGGATCTGTCCGTATCCCAGTCTGGATTATGTGGTAGTAGTAGACAATGCTTCTACGGATAATTCCTGGGAAGAACTCCAGAAATTAAAAGAAGAATCAGATAAAATAAGTCTGATCCGTACAGAAAAAAACGGAGGATATGGAGCAGGAAATAATGCTGGAATCCGGTATTCTTATGAAGAGTTAGAGGCAGATTTTGTACTGATTGCCAATCCGGATACCGTATTTACCGACACCTGTGTGAGGAATATGGCGGCGGTATTGGGACGGTGTCCAGACGTAGCAGCAGCAGCGCCAAGAATGATCGATCCGGTATTTGGAGAACAGATAAATGGATGGAAACTGCCAGGATTTTTGGGCAGTCTTATAAAGACAGGACCCATATGCAGGAGGACGCTGGGAAGGATTTTGAAAGGCAGAATCGATTATCCGGATTCCTATTTCCAGGGACATAAAGCTGTTTATGTAGATGCTGTTCATGGCTCCCTTTTGATGGTAGACGCAGTAAAAATGCTGGGCTGCGGCGGATATGATGAAGAAGTATTTCTCTACAACGAAGAGGAGATACTGGCTCATAGGTTTCAGAATGCCGGTTATCGGACGGTGCTGATTTTATGTCAGACTTATCGGCATGAACATTCGGCTTCGATTTCAAAAAGCTTTCAAAGCGCGGCAGGAAGACAGAAGCTCCGCAATCAGAGCGCCTTGTATTATTACGAAAAATACCTTCATATTTGTCCGCTGCAAAAGCTGATTGCCCAGGGATTTTTTCAGGTGATTTTAATGGAAATCTGGTTTTGTAAAGTGGTTTTAAAAATGGACTGGTAAAGAACAGAGGTGTACGGTGGAAGAATTAATTTCAATTATTGTTCCGGTTTATAATGCTCAGAATTATCTGGATCGAAGCATTCAGTCAATTATAAATCAGAGTTATCAGAACCTGGAACTGCTGCTGATAGACGATGGTTCTACGGATAATTCGCTGGCAATCTGCCGGAAATATGAGGCCATGGATCCGCGGGTAAAGGTGTTTACAAAACAAAATGGCGGCGTTTCCAGCGCCCGCAATTTTGGGTTTTCCAAGATGAAAGGAACCTGGTTTATGACCATGGATTCCGATGATTATATGGCAGAAGATGCGATTCGGATTTTGTATGAAAGCGTAAAAGAAACCGGAGCAGATATTGCAGTCGGCGGTCTGGAATTTGTCTACGAAGACGGAACGCCAGAAGACAGAAGAACCTGGAAAAACAAGTGGTCCGGCACATTGGAGGAGTTTGGAAACCAACTGCTGGTTCCGTTATTTGATCTGCAGGTCATTCATAATCAGAACAATAAATTGTACCGGACAGACAGGAGTGTACGTTATGATGAAGAGATGTCCATTAACGAAGATATCTGGTTTTCTGTCCGGATGCTGACCAGAAGCAGGCGTATCTGCGTTGTGCCGGAAGTGGTTCTTTACTACTGGCAGCATCAGGCTCACGACAGTTTAATAAGCCGGTTTTACGACAACGGAGTAGATACCTGCTTTACTTTGCTGAAAGCGATGCAGGCGTTATTAAAACGGTGTAGTGCTTCTGAACGTGTGAAAAACCAAATTAATAACCGGATGGTATTCCATATCTGCGGATTTTTGGGACTGACCTATTACCGATCCGGATACAGCCGCAGGCAGTGCCTGGAAGAAGTGAAAAAGCTGGCTGCCAGATCGGAATTTAGACGGCTTTTAGCCGATGTAAAGCCGGAGGGAGTCAAAAATACACTGGCTGTCTGGGTGCTTCGTTGCCGTCTGGTACGGATTTACCATTGGATGTGTCTTGCTTTATACAGCCGTCAGAGACAGAAGGGACAAAAAACATGAGAGATCAATCAGAAACCATATTCGTAACGCGGGCTTCCCTGCCGCCTATGGAGGAATACGTAGAAAAACTCCAGCATATCTGGGAGAGCGCATGGCTTACCAACATGGGAGAATACCATGAAGAACTGAAAGAAGAATTAAAGAAATATTTAGGGGTAAAGGGCCTGGAACTGTTTGTGAACGGCCATACTGCATTGGAGATGGTTCTTCAGGCATTCCAGCTGGAAGGAGAGGTTATTACAACCCCGTTCAGTTTCGCATCCACCACCCACGCGATTGTAAGAAACAACCTGACGCCGGTATTCTGCGATATTAACGACAGGGATTTTACGATGGATGCAGCCAGATTGGAAAGCCTGATTACAGAGAAAACCTGCGCTATAGTGCCGGTTCATGTGTATGGAAATTTCTGTGATGTAGAGCAGATTGAAGAGATTGCAAGACGCCATCATTTAAAGGTAATTTATGACGCAGCCCATACATTTGGGGAAAAATTAGACGGCAAGGGTTCCGGAACTTTTGGAGATGCATCAATGTTCAGTCTCCATGCTACTAAGGTTTACAACAGCATAGAGGGCGGCGTTGTAACTTTTCAGGAAGACTGGCTGGCCGACATTCTCTATAAGCTGAAAAACTTCGGAATTACCGGAAAAGAATCGGTAGAGTATGTAGGCGGAAATGGCAAAATGAACGAATTTCAGGCAGCAATGGGGCTGTGCAACTTAAAATATGTGGACAGAGAGATTGCAAAACGGAAAGCAGTGGCAGAGCGGTACCGCAGCCATTTAGAAGGCGTGAAAGGCATCCGTCTGTCAGAAGTGAATCCAAGGGTAACCTATAACTACGCCTATATGCCGGTGGTATTTGAGAACTATAAATGGGATCGGGACGAAATTTATAGCCGGCTGGCTGAGAAAAATATCTTTGCAAGAAAGTATTTTTATCCTTGTATTAATGATTATGACTGCTATAAAGACCAGTTCAATTCACACGACACACCGGTGGCAGAACGCGTATCCAGGCAGGTATTGACTCTGCCGATGTATGCAGATTTGTCTCTGGAAACTGTAGATGAAATTTGTACCATTATTTTAGGAGAGTGACCAGATTATGAAGCAGAAACCGCTGGTAACCGTCAGCTGTATTGCTTATAACCATGAAAAATATATTGCCAGGGCGCTGGATAGTTTTCTGAAGCAGAAAACAGATTTTCCATTTGAAATCGTGATCCATGACGATGCATCAACAGACAGGACAGCCGAGATTATCCGAGAATATGCAGAGAAATATCCGGACATTATCCGGCCTATGTACCAGACAGAAAACCAGTATTCGAAGGGGATTTCGAATATCAGCGGGGCCTTTAATTTCCCAAGGGCAGAGGGAAAATACATTGCTATGTGCGAGGGAGATGACTACTGGATTGACGATACCAAACTGCAGCGTCAGGCTGATTACATGGAAGCGCATCCAGAATGTACGATGTGTTTTCACAGTGCGAAAATAGAGTCTGACGACAAGGCGCTCAGAGCAAAAGAAGTGCGTCCTTATAAGCACAGTAAGCTATGTACGCCGGAAGAAGTTATTGATAAACGGGCAAATTATCCGACTGCATCCCTGATGTTTCCGACAGAACTGGCAAAGCAACTGCCCCAGTGGTACCATGACTGTCCCGTAGGGGATGTGCCGATTCATATCTTTATGGCAAGTAAGGGAACCGTCTATTATATGGATCGGAAGATGTCCGTATACCAGCAGGGCGTCAGCGTTTCCTGGTCCAGCCAGATGGAAAGAGGCAACTATAAAGAGAATCTCATTCGTCACCACAATGCAATGAAAAAGATGTTTCGTGCCTTTTCAGAAGATACTGGTCATCAATACGATGCAGCAATTAAAAGCGCCTTTCGCCGGATGGATTTCCTTACCCTTTTAAATACGAAGGAATACCGCCAGGTTAAAAATCGGGAATACCGGCGTTACTATAAAGAACTGGACTTCCGTACCCGATTTTTTCTAAATATTGAGCTGTATTGTCCATGGCTGTATAAGGGACTCCAAAAAATCTGGTATTTGCTGAGAGGTAATAAATGACAGAAAATGCGACAAATTTAAGAGGAAAAGTGCTGTCCGGACTGTTCTGGAAAGCGTTGGAAAACGGTGGGGTCCAACTTGTCCAGCTTGTGATTTCTTTGATTCTGGCAAGACTTCTGGGACCGGAACGCTATGGAACGATTTCCCTTCTGCTGGTATTTATTGCCATTGCAAATGTATTTATCCAGACGGGGTTCCAGACGTCTCTGATACAGAAAAAACAGGTAGATGACCTGGATTATTCTTCGGTATTTTATCTAAGCTTAGGCGTTGCCACAGCGCTGTATGCACTGATTTTTGCAGCTGCTCCTGCTGTAGCTGGATTTTATCACGACCCAGAGCTGAAAGGGATGTTAAGGGTGCTGGCGCTTATGATTTTTTTTGGAGCAGTCGTGTCGGTTCAGACGGCTATTGTTTCCAGAAAAATGGAATTCAGGAAGATGTGCATTGCCAGTTTACTGGCTACTTGTCTGTCTGGAACGGCTGGCGTGATTGCCGCTTATAGGGGGCTGGGAACCTGGGCGCTGGTGGTTCAGCAGTTGGGAAACCAGTTCCTGTTAATGATATTGTTATGGGGACTGGTAGGTTGGAAACCGGAGAGAAGGTTTTCTATAAAACGGATAGAATCCTTGTTTTCTTATGGCTGGAAACTGATGTGCTCGTCCTTAATTGATACGGTTTATAATAACTTATACACCATGGTAATCGGAAAGATCTACCAAAAAGATGTAGTCGGTTATTATAACAGAGGAAACCAGTTTCCGCAGCTGATTGTCAATAACCTTGCGGCCTCTATCCAGGCAGTTATGCTGCCGGCATTTTCGGCCAGCCAGGAAGATAAAGGGAGAATGAAAGCCATGGTCCGCCGTTCCATTGTGACCAGCGCGTTTGTAGTTTTTCCTATGATGGCCGGTCTGATTGCGGTAGCAGACCCGTTGATTTCTATTATTCTGACAGAGGAATGGCTCCCCTGTGTTCCATTTCTTCAGATTATGTGCGTGGCCTATGCCATGTGGCCGATTCACATTGCAAATCTGCAGGCTATTAATGCTCTGGGAAGAAGCGATATTTTCCTGAAGCTGGAAATCGTGAAAAAGGTATTGGGGCTTCTGGTATTGGCAGTCAGTATTCCATTTGGCATTTATGCCATGGTCTGGCTAAAGGCGGCAACGGATTTTATCGGTACGATTATCAACGCATATCCCAATAAAAAACTGCTGGATTACAGTTTTACAGAACAGTGGAAAGACGTATTTCCGGCATTGCTGCTGTCGGTCATCATGGGGGCAATCGTATACAGCATTCAATTTGTTATTCACAACAACTGGCTGCTGTTAATTACCCAGATTTTGACAGGAGTCCTGGTTTACGCCGGATTGTCCTGGCTGTTTAAAGTCGAAAGCTTCCGTTATTTATTAGGCATAGTAAAAGGAGCAGGGAAGAAATAAGGAGAAGCTTTCGTAGCCAATCCATAGGTTTTATGCTATACTAGCCGCAAAGCGGTGCTTTTTAGAAGAGAGGAAACTATGAAAGAAGAAACGAATATTCTGTTGACCAGCGCCGGCAGAAGGACGTATCTGGTAGAATATTTTAAAGAGGCAGTTGCCGGAAAAGGAAGGATTCATGCGGCAAACAGCCAGGTATGCCAGGCGTTTTCGTCTGCGGATCAATGGGTGGTAACTCCCCTGATTTATGATAAAAATTATATTCCATTTCTTTTAGAATATTGCAGGAACAATAATATTTCCATACTGATTTCCCTGTTTGACATTGATTTGCCGGTGCTTGCAGCCCATCGGAAAGAGTTTGCAGAGATAGGCGTGGACGTCATCGTGTCAGATGAAGAGGTGGTTGCAGTCTGCAACGACAAGTGGAAAACGTATCAGTTTCTGACAGAAAATCATCTGCCAGCGCCTCAGAGTTTTATAAAACTGGAGGAAGCAAAACAGGCAGTAAAAGAAGGCCGTTTGTCCTATCCTCTTATGGTAAAACCCCGTTGGGGGATGGGATCTTTGTCCGTTTATGAGGCAGATAATGAAGAAGAACTGGAAGTCTTTTATAAAAAGATTCTTCGGGAAATCGGGGACAGTTATCTGCGCTTTGAGTCGTCACAGGCTCTGGAAATGTGCGTATTGATCCAGGAAAAATTAGATGGACAGGAATACGGATTAGACATTATCAATGACTTAAACGGCTGCTATCAGGTTACCGTTCCAAAGAGAAAAGCAGCAATGAGATCCGGAGAAACAGATGCAGCAGAGACTGTCGATAATGAAGAATTAAGACAGCTTGGCCAGCAGCTTGGCCGCCTTTTGCACCACAGAGGAAATCTGGATGTGGATGTGTTTCAGGCAAATGGGCAATACTATATTTTGGAAATGAATGCCAGGTTTGGAGGCGGTTATCCATTCAGCCATGCGGCTGGAATCGACCTGCCAAGAGTGTTGCTTTCCTGGGAAAAAGGAGAACAGCCAAAGAAAGAGTGGCTGACAGCAAGGTACGGGATACGGGCTCAAAAAGCCATTAAAATCCTGGTTATGGAGGAATAGACAGGAATGCAGGATATACTTTTAGTGATTCCGTCTTATAACGAAGAAAAGAATATTGAGACTGTAGTGGACGAGCTGATTCGGAATTTTCCTGGATTAGATTACATTGTGGTAAATGATGGCTCTACGGACAATACTGCCGTAATCTGCAGAAAAAAAGGCTATCATTTCTTGGATCTTCCGGTAAATCTGGGACTGGCCGGATGTTTTCAGGCAGGGATGAAGTATGCTTATGAAAAGGGCTATCAGTATGCGATTCAGTTCGATGGAGATGGACAGCACCGGCCGGAATACATTCAGAAAATGAGGGAAAAGATGGACGAGGGGTATGATATAGTAATCGGATCCCGATTTATAGACGCGCCGAAAGATTTCTCTATGCGGATGATTGGAAGCCGGATGATTGCAGCAGCGATTCGGATGACAACGGGAACCAGGGTCAGCGATCCTACTTCCGGTATGCGGATGTTTAACCGGCAGATGATTCAGGCATTTGCCCTGCGCCTGAATTATGGGCCAGAGCCGGATACGGTCTCCTTCTTGATTAAGCAGGGGGCAAAAGTGGCGGAGGTACCGGTAAAAATAGCGGAACGCCTGGCTGGGGAAAGCTATTTAAAACCAGTTGTAGCGGCAAAATATATGATGCGGATGCTGGTTTCTATTTTGCTGATTCAGAATTTCCGAAAGAAATAAACGAGGAACAAGATGTTAAATAAGTTGGCAGATTTTTTATTTGAGCCAGAAGAAAACATAGAAAAAAAGAATATGACGTGGAACATTGCAGGCAGCTTCTGTTATGCGTTTGCGAGTATTCTGCTTTCTTTTCTGGTAATGAGGATAGCCGGAGATGTGGCGGGCGGAATCTTCGCGTTTGGATTCAGCACCTTCGGCCAGCAGATGTTTACCGTAGCCTATTTTGGAATCCGGCCATTTCAGATTACGGATGGAAGCGGAGAATATTCTTTTGGGGACTATCTGCGCCACAGGAAGCTGACTTCTGGATTTGCAGTAGCAATTTCGGCAGTATACCTGGCCTGGACGGTTTTCACAGGAAATTATTCAGCAGAAAAGGCGATGGCGGTATTTCTGCTTGCCATATATAAGATTATTGATGGATTTGCAGATGTATATGAGTCGGAATTCCAGCGCCAGGGCTACTTATACCTGACTGGAAAGTCCAATACATTCCGGACTATTTTATCGGTGTGTGCCTTTTTAGCAGGACTTTTGCTGTCCGTCCATAAGATGAGTCCGGAGCGGAGCCTGCTGGTGGCTTGCGGGGCAGCGGCAGCGGCCCAGGCAGCAGGAGTGATCCTGTTTAACCTATCAGCAATAGGAAGGCTGCGTGGGGTAGACTGGGAAAAGCACAATGGGAAAAGCCGGCAACTATTTGTTCAGACCGGTCTGTTGTTCTTGTCTGTATTTCTGGATTTTTATATCTTTTCCGCGGCCAAATATGCCATTGACAGCAACTTAAATGATGCGGCCAGCGGATATTTTAATCTGATTTTCATGCCGACATCTGTTATTTATCTGGTGGCAAATTTTGTGATTCGTCCGTTTCTGACAAGGCTGACGGTACTGTGGACAGAGGGAGAATTTCGGGATTTCCGGAACCTTCTGGGACGGATTGGAGCATTAATAGCAGGGCTGACAGTCCTGGCAGTCGGAGGGACGTTGCTTCTTGGAAAGTGGGTTCTTTCTATTATGGAACTGCTTTTGGGAACAGGATACGAAGGCAGGTTAATCCCTTATCATATGGCGTTTGTACTCATCGTATTAGGCGGCGGTTTCTATGCATTTGGAAACCTGATGTACTATGCTCTTGTGATTATGCGGCAGCAAAAACGGATTTTTGCCGTATATGCAGCGGTAGCAGTATGCGCAGTGTTTTTGGCTCCTTTTTTGGTCAGAAAGATGGAAATTACAGGAGCTTCTGCAGCGTATTTGAGTTTTATGACATTGCTGATGGCAGGTTTTACAGCCAATACCCTATGGATTTACTGGAGAGAAAAGAGTCGCAGAAAGACAGAATCCAGTCAGTAAAGAAGGAACGATTATGGAAGAAACAAAACTTTTGGTAGATGTGATGATTCCGGTTTATAAGCCGAAGAAACAATTAAAACATCTGCTGGCCATGCTGGCAGTCCAGACCTATCCGGTTCATCAGGTCATCTTGATCAATACTGAAAAAAAGTATTGGAATGAGGAAGAAATGAGGGAAGCCATTCCGGATAAGTTAGATGTAGTGGTACGCCATATTACAAAGCAGGAATTTGACCATGGGGCAACCAGACATCAGGCAATGGAGATGGCAAAAGGAGATATTTCTGTATGCATGACCGATGATGCAGTACCGGCAGATAAGACGCTGATTGAACATCTGGTTCAGGCTTTCCGTCAGACAGGGCCAAAGGGAGAGATGGTAATAGAAGCCTATGCAAGACAGCTTCCGGCAAAAGACTGCGGATTTGTAGAGCAGTATACCCGTTCCTTTAATTATCCGGAAACCAGCCGGATCAAAACATCCGGAGACTTAGACGAACTGGGAATCAAGACCTTTTTTGCCTCCAATGTATGCTGTGCGTACAGGCGGGATTTGTATTTTGCACAGGGCGGTTTTATCCGGAAAACCATATTTAATGAAGATATGATTTTTGCGGGAAAGGCAATACAGGATGGATACGCCATCGCTTATGCGGCAGATGCAAAGGTTATTCATTCCCACAATTACACCTATATTCAGCAGTTTAAAAGAAACTTTGATTTGGCAGTTTCCCAGGCGGATCATCCGGAAATTTTCGAGGGAATCCGTTCGGAAAGCGAAGGAATCCGGCTGGTAAAGACCACAGCAGTTTATTTATTGAAAAAGGGAAAAGTATGGCTGATACCGGATTTGATTTTAAAAAGCGGATTTAAATATCTGGGATACTGGATGGGAAAACGCTACCGGAAACTGCCGGATTCTGTCATAATGAGGTGTACCATGAATCCTGGATATTGGAAAGAAAGAGGGGGAAATGGAATATGATGACCACCATGCTTCGGGTTCTTTTGATACTGGTATCGGTTGCTACAATGGGAATGATTGTGCGGAAAATACGGCAGGCAAAATTGCAGATAGAGGATGCGATTTTCTGGATTTTGCTGGCCATGCTTCTGGTAGTTTTCAGCATTTTTCCAAAGGTAGCAGACGGTCTGGCCAGTCTGTTTGGAGTGTATTCCACAGCAAATTTCTTATTCCTCTTCACGATTTTTTTGCTGCTGATCAAGCTGTTTACTATGACAATCCGGATTTCGCAACTGGAGACGAGAGTCAAAGAGCTGGTCCAGCAGATGGCATTAGAAGAACTTTTGCGGAAAGAGGACAGAGATAAGGAAGAAAATAGGTGACCGGTATGGGAAAACAAAAGAAAAGAAAACAGGGAAGCGTTTCCTTTGACAGGAAATCTATTTTGATAAGTTTATTTTCTGTGATTCTGGTTCTGGCAGCAGGGCTTATCTGTGAATATGCCTGCAATATGAAGGTGCTGTCGCTGCCCAGGGCGCAGCGCGGAATCATTCCGGTTGCAGAGGGAAATGTAAGGGCAGAAGGCTTTGTAAGAACAGAAAAAGGCTGGGAACTATCCGAAGACAAAGGGATTCTGACTGTAGAATTAGGGGGCTGGTATATTGATAAGCTGGCATATTCTTATGAATACAACCATCTGCTTAATGTAAAGGCATATGTGTGCTATTACAATGAGTATGGAGAAGCGGATCCGGAACAGGACCTGATTTTGGAAGACCGGAACAGCGGACTGTTAGCAAAGTCTTATCTGAATATTAAAAAAGAAACCGATCATGTCCAGCTGGTCGTTGAGCGCTCCCAGTTAGGAGAAGCTGGATCCAGAGAAAAGGCGGCAGAAGAACCTCTTGTGATTACTGGGTTTGAAATCCATAACAGGGCGGCTCTTAACTTTGTAAGAATGGGATTTTTCTGGGCAGTAATCGGACTGGCTGTATTTTTCTTCCGGTGCAGAAAATGGATTGGAAATCATATTGAAACAGGATTTGCAGCAGTCTGCCTGTCGATGGGAGTTCTGATGATTGCAGCTTTGCCGGTAAGCAAAGTCGGTTATGATGAGGAAACCCATTTTATGCGTTCTATGGAGATTGCCAGTATGCCGTGGGGGATGAATGTCAGTCCTGCGGTATGGTCAAAAATGATTCCGAGTTTAAATGACTGGCCGGAAAATCAGCCTGGAAGCAGAGAAGAACAAGCGGCAATCGAGCGCTATTTTAATCAGGAAGGCGATTATAAAAACGGCAGTCTCCATCCGGATTCTGTAACGCCGGCTCTTTCCGTTCCGGCCTATGCAGGACAGGCGCTGGTATTAAAAGTGTGCAAGGGACTGGGACTTCCGTTCGGCATGATGATCCGTCTTGGAAGGCTTGGAAATCTTCTGGCTTATGCTGCAATTATGTATTTTGCCATAAAAAAAACACCAGTAGGAAAGGTCATCATGTCGGTTATCGGGCTGTTTCCAACCTCTGTGTTTATGGCCTGCGTATACTCCTACGACCCAGCAGTAATGGCATGGATTTATTTGTCCATGGCCTGCTTGTTAAAGGAGATTCTGACTCCGGAAGAGAAGATTTCCTGGAAGTCTTACGCTCTGATTCTGATTACATTTGTCTTAGGATGCAGCGCGAAAGCTGTGTATGCGCCAATGATTTTGATTGGTCTTTTACTGCCGGAATCCAAGTTCCAGAACAGACAGCAGAAAATTGCCATGAGGCTGGGATTTGTGCTGGTATTGCTGGGCCTATTGTCCACCTTTGTTCTGCCGGTTTTACTGGCTCCAAAGGCGACCGGAGACCTGCGGGGAGGAGACACCAGCGAGGCGGGACAGATGTCTTATATACTGGGAAATCCAATCGCATACGCCCAGATTTTGTTCCGCAATATCTTCCATTACCTTCCGGATTTCGTATTGGGGAAAGATATTTTTTCTGTACAGGGGCATCTGGCGGCCAGCAGTTTTACCTGGATGACGGGGGCGCTGGCAGTCTATACAGTCGTGACAGATACGAAAACAACAGCGCCGGAGCGCTTGTCTGTCAAGCAGAAGATTTGGATTTTCCTCATGCTTGGAGGCGCAGTGCTTTTAGTATGGACGTCCATGTACATTGCCTATACGGAGCCTGGAATGGTAACCATTGCCGGAGTTCAGGGGCGGTACTATCTGCCGATTCTGTTTCTGTTTTATATGCTGTTTAATTCCCGCGCCGTCATTGCACGAATCGAAAATATGTGGTATCATACGGGAGTGTTAACAGTATCTGCGCTGATTCTTCTGGCAACGATGTGGCAGACGGTTATCGCACCCTGCTGTTTGTGATAAGAAAAGGAGAGTAAAATCATGGGAAAAATTAAAGTGACTTCCTGCCCGATTGAGGGATTGTATGTAATTGAACCGACTGTTTTTAAGGATGAAAGAGGTTATTTTGTAGAGACTTATAATCAGAATGATTTTAAAGAAGCCGGACTGGATATGGTATTTGTCCAGGATAATCAGTCCATGTCGGTAAAGGGCGTACTGCGGGGGCTTCACTATCAGAAGCAGTTTCCACAGGGCAAGCTGGTACGTGCAATCAGAGGACGCGTATTTGATGTAGCAGTTGATTTGCGTACCAATTCCAAGACTTATGGAAAGTGGTTTGGCGTAGAGCTTTCTGCTGAGAATAAGAAGCAGTTTTATATTCCGGAAGGATTTGCACATGGATTTTTAGTGCTGTCTGATGAAGCAGAATTTGCTTATAAATGTACAGACTTCTATCATCCTGGCGATGAAGGCGGTCTTTTCTGGAATGACAAAGAAATCGAGATTGAATGGCCAATTGAAGAAGGAATGGAACTGATTATCTCTGAAAAAGACCAGAAGTGGGGCGGATTCAAAGATACATTTAAGTTCTGAAAGAAAGGAACAGGATTATGAATTATGTCCTTTCTCTTGTAAAGGAGATTTTTAAAAAGAGGAAAGTAGTCTGGGATTTGTCTATTGCAGACTTCCGCAAGCGGTTTGTAGGATCTTATTTCGGCGTAGTCTGGATGCTGATTCAGCCTATTGTAACCGTTCTGATTTACTGGTTTATTTTCGGCCCAAGCGGATTTAAGAGTACGCCGCCAATCCCGAATTCCTCTTATATTGAATGGCTGGTGCCTGGTATTGCGCCCTGGTTTTTCTTCAGCGAAGCATTGAACACAGGAACCAACTGCCTTCAGGAATATCATTATCTGGTAAAAAAGGTGGTCTTTCAGGTAGAAATTCTGCCGATATTAAAGATCATGTCCAGCCTGTTTGTTCATGGGTTTTTCGTTATTATTATGTATGGGGTATTCCTGATAGGAGGAAATCCTCCAATGCTTACCTGGCTTCAGGTAATTTACTATGCATTTGCAGCATCGATGCTGGCGCTGGCAATTTCTTATCTGACCAGTGCGGTAACCGTATTTTTTAAAGATATGGCTCAGATTGTCAGTATCTGTCTTCAGTTTGGAATGTGGATGGTTCCGATTATGTGGTCTGTGGAAATGTTTCCAAGCGCCCCATCCTGGCTGGAACAGGTGCTGAAAATCAATCCGGTTTACTACATTGTAGTAGGTTACAGAGACAGTATGCTGACAGGCAACTGGTTCTGGGAACGGCCGACGCTGACCTTGTATTTCTGGGGCGTGACCATTGTGCTGATGCTGGTGGGATTAAAGGTGTTTAAGAAGTTAAGACCGCATTTTTCTGATGTTTTATAATTTGAGCTGGACATAAAAAGAGACCAGGAGGATGTTGAGGGCGTACCTCAGGAATCCTCTGAATGGTCTCTTTCTGTTATGGAAAAACTCTTATATGGGATGAGAGTTTTTGGGAGGGAATTTATGAAGGAAGGACTAATTTCGATTGGGAAAATGGCGAAAATGAACCGGATTTCCATTCCAACGCTGCGGCTGTATGATGAAAGAGGACTGCTGAAGCCCCGCTACATTGATCCGGAGACTGGATACCGTTATTATGATATTAACCAGAACGCACGTCTGGATGTGATTGTATATATGAAAGAGCTGGGAATGAGCCTTGCAGAAATTGAACAGGCCCTTCAAAAAGAAGATATTACGATCATTGAAGAACTGCTGGCCCAGAAAAATGAGCAGCTTCATGAGCAGATGCGTCAGATTAAGGCCCGTCATGATGCTGTTGAACGGGCGATTCAGTCTATAGAACGATACCGGAAATCTCCGGCAACAGGAACGCTGTCTCTGGAATACATTGACCGGCGTTATATCTGGGGGATTCCGTGTTCCAATAATTTTTACAACAGCGATGTCCACAGCTATGAAGAAGTGCTGATGGAGCTGAGAAAACGCCTGGAGGAAGAAGGAGTTCCCCAGATTCATTCCTATAACATCGGCACTTCTATCCTGCAGAAGGATTTTGCAGAGGGGGAATATATTGCAAATCAGATTTTCATATTTGCAGGCCGGAGCGCTTTGGGACGGGAAGCATCGTTTCAGATTGTAGACAGCGGAATGTATGCCTGCATGTATCTGGACAATTATGATGATGAAATCCAGGGAGCGGAAATGTTGCGGGAATACTGTATACAGAATAAATGCAGCATGGCTGGGGATTATATCTGTGAGGTGATGACAGGGTTTCATGTATTTGACAATGACCCGCGCAGTATGTTTTTGCGGCTTCAGATTCCGGTTACGTTTCCTAAATAAGGCAGAAAAATTGTGTCAAAGAACTCTGTGAAAAAAATGACAAAATTACTTGACTCTAATCCTGCAGGAGGGTCTAAACTGATACTATAAGCGAAGGGAAGCTTATTGAATGATTGATAAAAAATGATTCAGAAACCCAGTCTGACTGGTTCAGGAGAGAAGGAGGTTACTTCATGGAGAAAATTAAAGTTGTTCAGTATGGTTGTGGTAAGATGGCAAAATACACACTGCGTTACCTATATGAACATGGTGCACAGATTGTTGGAGCCATTGATGTCAATCCAGAGGTTGTCGGAATGGACGTAGGCGATTATGCAGGACTCGGCGTAAAAACAGGCATTCTGATTTCCGACGATGCAGATAAAGTATTAGACGAGTGCTGCGCGGATGTGGCCATTGTAACCTTGTTCAGTTTTATTGGCGATATTTATGACCATGTAGAAAAATGCGTGGTACGCGGAATCAATGTCATTACGACCTGCGAGGAAGCGATTTATCCATGGACAACGGCAGCCGCCCAGATTAATCGTCTGGACGCACTTGCAAAAGAATATGGCTGTACCATTACCGGATCCGGTATGCAGGATATTTTCTGGATCAATATGGTTGCAATGGCAGCAAGCGGATGCAATAAGCTGACGAAGATCAAAGGAGCATACAGCTATAACGTAGAGGACTATGGTCTTGCGCTGGCAAAGGCACATGGCTGCAATCTGACAAAAGAAGAGTTTGAATCACAGATTGCCCATCCTGCTGAGTTTGAACCGTCTTATGCATGGAATGCCAGCGAAGCGCTGTGCAATAAGCTGGGACTTACCATTAAGTCCATTGAGCAGAAACACGTTCCGTATATAGTAGACCATGATGTGTATAGTTCTACAATGGGACTTACCATTGAGGCGGGACGCTGCATCGGTATGTCTGCGGTGGTAACCATTGAAACCATGCAGGGAATTACCATTGAAGAAGAGACCATTGGTAAAGTGTACGGACCAGATGACGGCGATATGTGCGACTGGTGGCTGACTGGCGAGCCAGATACCGAATTTCATGTTGTAAAGCCTGCAACAGTTGAGCATACCTGCGCAACGGTTGTAAACCGGATTCCAACTCTGCTTACTGCGCCGGCCGGATATGTTACCTGCGATCAGTTAGATCCCCATTCTTATCTGACGTATCCGATGGAGTATCATGTATAGGGAAACAGAGCAATAAGAGTGATTTTCCAATGTAATAATATAAAACAGGAGAAAGCGGCAATGCCCTTAGAAATGGGGGCAGCCGCTTTTTAGTTAGGTAATTTTAAATATTCCTGCAATTTCTTCTGCAGCAGCTTGTCTTCCGGAGAGATATAACGGCGTATGTCAGCAGGCATAATCCGGTCAGGAGAGAGCTGCGCCCGATAAGCAGCAGGCGAACGGTGAAGAGTTTCTTTAAAGCGTGCATTAAAGGATTTTAAATCGGAAAATCCATTGTCTAATGCAATAGATGTCAGCGTTTTTTCTGTTCCTGACAAATCAATTAAGGCGTGCTGGAACCGGACTCTGGTAAGATACTCATAAAAATTCACACCGACAGTATTTTTAAATAAAGTGGAGATATAAGTGCGGTTATATTGGGAAAATTGGGCCAGGTCTTCCAGAGAAATTTTTTCCTGATAGTGCTGCTCAATATAATTGATAAGTCTCTGAACGGTTTCCTGATGCGTGCGGTCTTCCTGATCTGGAATCTGGACTGTTTCAGGAGAAAATAAGGTGCATAGAGCAGACAGAAGAAGCTCAAAACTTCCCTTGGCTGCAAGCTGGCTGTAGGGAGTGTCTTTTTGTGCACAGGCATAAATCTGGCCTGCATAAAAACGAATCTGCTCATAGGCGGATTCATGGCGGTTTTCTTTTGTGGAGCAGCAGGAAGGAAACTGATAAGTATAACCCTTTTTAACAAACTGTTTAAATGCAGATGGAGAAAAATGGAGGACCAGGGCGCGGGTATTGGCTTGTTGGGCATAAGAAGCATGACCAACACCTGGAGATACCAGAAGAACATCGTCTTCTTCCAGTAAATAACTTTGATTTCCTCTGCAAAATTCCTGGCTGCCATGCAGCAGAATATTTAATTCATAGTCAGAAGTATGCCAGTGATAACGGTAATTCATAATTTCATGGACAAACCCAGATAAAAATAAATTTTCTCTTGGCCACTGCATTTCAAAATGTTCCTGCCCCATAATTAAGTTCCTCTCTTAATAGTAATTACCATTTCTATATCTTTTTAAAATCCAAATAATTTCCCTGTTGGGATTCTTTGAAAAATAAAAAAGATAAAGTGTGGTTATTTTTAAAATACTGGAAAAAATTTGGATTGTCAATGAAATTTACTATAGGCAGAAAGGAAAGTTGATTGCTGTTTGGGGGAAATGCACAAAATCTGATTGCCTTTTTAGACAAAAGATACAGGGAAAATGTTTGGATTTTTTCTCCTGTAAAAGCTGCAGTTTGTTGTTTAACTTGACTGGATTTCTACACAGAGATTCCAGAAATCCACAAACATTTGCAATGACAGTACGCAAAATTTCTGATACATTTTAACCATACATTCAGCAAGCAAACAGGCCTGTGACGCTGATTAAGAACGTAATCATATTATTTTGGAAAGGACATCCACATTATGACAACACAAATGATTTTATGTATGGTAATCTTTGGGATTACCCTAGTCAGCTATATGTTAAACAAAATACCAATGTGGCTTACTGCTTTGCTTTCGATGTGTGCTCTATTTGCAACAGGCTGTATAGACGCTAGCGGCGCGCTGTCAGGATTTTCTAATAACAATACGATTTTGATGGCAACCATGTTTGTTGTGGCTGCTGGATTTAGAAGAACGTCGCTGGTAAATAATATGTGCAATGGTATTATGCGCCTGACGCGGGGGTCATTCCGTATGGCATTTTTTGGTTATCTGCTGCTGGCAGCGCTGCTGACCAATTTTATTGCCAGCCCTATGGTAGTTTATGCAATCGTTTCTCCACTGTTAGCAGCTTTGTGCGACAAGACAGGAAACAGCCGTTCTGTGTATATGTTCCCAATCATGGTAGTATGCGTTGCCTGCTGCGGAATCCTTCCGCTTCCTACGGCTATTCAGCAGGCAGGACAGTTTACCGGATTCATGGAAACCTATGGTTTCAACGGAATGACTTTTCAGCCCATATACTTTTTGATGGGAGCCTGGCCAATCCTGTTTGTCGTAATCGCCTGGGCGTTATTTGTTGGTCCAAAATTCTGTCCTAAACAGCCTGTTCTGCCAATAGAAGCAAAACAGCAGGCAGACCAGCAGTCACAGAAGGCATTATCTCCAGTTGTAGATAAAATTGGCATTGTAATTTTCTTCCTGACCATTATTGCGCTGATTTTTTCTGCACAGCTGGGACAGCCTACGTGGTTTATTGCACTGGTAGGAAGTCTTTTAATGGTGCTGTTTGGCGTTGTGGATCAGAAAAGTGCTCTCCGCGATATTCCCTGGGATATGCTGATGCTGTTTGTTGGCGCGTTGGCTTTGGGAACAGCTCTTACTAATACAGGAGCCGGAGACATGATCGGAAATGCCTTGGCAAATGCAGTAGGCGGTACTCACAATAGCTATGTTTTAGGCGCAGTATTCTTCATTATTCCATTCCTGCTGACCCAGTTTATGCTGAATCGTGCTGTATCAGCAGTATTTGTACCAATTTGTCTGCTGACCTGTGCATCTTTGGGGGCAAACCCTATTGGCCTGATTATTTTAGTAAATGCTGGAAGCTTAACTGCATTTCTGACTCCAATGGCAACCCCAGCAGTGCCTATGTGTATGGCGGACGGCGGTTATGATTTACCTTCTTTAGTAAAAAGCGGAGCGGTTATTACCTTAATTCTTCCGGTTGTATACATTTTTTACACAATGACCGTATTTCCAGCATTCTAAAAGAACGAAAACAGTGAAGAGAGGAGTCCTGCAATAATGAATCTAATATCGGAAACACCGTCAAAAAAGGAAATGATCCGAATGGCAGAACAGATCCGGATGCGGGATCAATTTGGTCTTGTAAGTCCAGAGGAATTAGAAGGTCTTTCGGTTAAACAGGAGGAACGCCATTTTATGCTGGAAAATGGAAAACAGGTCCATATATATGAGTTGAAGCCAGACATACAAATACCTTCGCCGTGTCCACTGATTATTAATTTCCATGGGGGAGGATTTATGAAAGGCCGCTCAGACCGGGATCGCCGTTATTGTTCTTATCTTGCGGAAAATCTGCAGTGTATGGTGTGGGATGTAGATTATTGTCTGGCACCGGAGGAACCGTTTCCGTCTGCTGTAGATGAATGCTATGGCGCAGCTGTGTATGCATTTACGTATGCAGAAGAACTGGGAGTAGACTCCAGACGCATTGCTATGGCAGGGCATAGCGCCGGTGGAAATCTGGTGGCAGCGATTCACATTTTGAATTCACAGTTTCATAAGTTGGATTCCTGTGCTCTTTTAATGGAATACTTTCCAGCGGATCATACGGTAAATCCTTTAGATCGTCTAAATGATACACAGCGGTATGATGAAAAAGCAGTAGACCGAGCTGAGAGGGAAGCGCTCTACCAAAGTTTTTATTGCACAAAAAAAGAGGCAGAAAATCCCCTATGTTCCCCTGTCAAAGCCTCTTTGGCACAATTAAGAAGTTTCCCGGATTGTCTGGTCATATCAGCAGGAAAGGACAGTCTGAAAAATGAAACGGAACAGTTTGCACAGAGACTGGCTGAAGCAGGAGCGACGGTAACGATGAAGCGGATTCCAGAAGCCATTCACGGTTTTACAGTGAACCGGACGGAGGGATGGGAGAGAGCGCTGGAACTTCATAGAGAGTTTTTTTACCGACATTTTTTTAAAGCATCATTTTGAAAGGACCAGGAGGAATTACCATGAAAATTACAGATGTAAAACTGCTTTATGCAAAGCATTATCTTTTCGTTCATATTTACACAGATAAAGGAATTACAGGTCTGGGGGAAGCAGGAAACTGGGGATACCTGGATGCGACTGCCGCTGCCATTCATAAATTTTCTTCATATCTAATTGGCAAGGATCCCTTTAAAATAGAAGACATTAACCAGAATTTTTATCGTTCGGTCTATTTTCGTGGCTCTGTAATTATGAGCGCTATTTCTGCAATTGATATTGCGCTTTGGGATATTAAGGGAAAGGCGTTGGGTGTGCCGGTATATGAATTGTTAGGTGGAAAAACAAGAGATAAAATCCGGGTATACGCTTCCGTTATGACGAAAGAGGAAGATTTGGAATCTTTGGCAAAGGGATATGCAAAGTTAAAAGAAAAAGGATTTACTGCTGCAAAGATTTTTGTCAATGGACCAATCAAAAGCACAATGGAAGGAAGAGATGAATTTTTCTCTGGAAGAATAGAGCGTGAAGTGGAAAAGGTGCGTGTATGCAGGGAAGCCGTTGGCGCAGATTTTGATTTTGTTCTGGAAGCGCATCGCGGTATGACGATGCCGGAGGCCATTGCTTTTGGAAGAGAGGTAGAAAAATATCGCCCTATGGCATTAGAGGATCCGATTACACCGGACAATATTGATTCTATGGCGGAAGTCGCAGGGAAAATAGGTGTTCCAATTGCTACTGGAGAACGCTTTATTAATTTAAAAGAATTCCAAATGCTGATGAGCCGTCATGCCTGCCAGTATGTCCGCCCTGATGTCTGCGCCGTAGGCGGTATTACGACCAGTAAAAAAATCTGTGCATTGGCAGAAGCCAATGACGTGCTGGTAATTCCGCATAATCCGTTAGGACCGGTATCCACTGCGGCCTGCCTGCAGATTTGCGCGTCGATTCCAAATCTGGGAATCCAGGAACTTCCGGGATTCTGCCTGAATGGGGCAGAGGATGCAATGGTAAAGCAGCCATTACAAGTAAAAGACGGCTGCCTTCTGATTCCGGACGCGCCAGGTATTGGAGTGGAATTGTCAGAAGAAGCTGCAGTTCTTTATCCAGCCAATGAACGGGGCAGCAATGAAGCAAAAAGGGCTTTTGACGGTTCCGTTAAAGACTGGTAAAACCAAATACCAAAATCAGGGCATTCAACGTATTTCCTGCGCTGAATGCCCTGCATTACTTATAGAAACCTTTCCTGCAATTAATCTTCATCGCCCTTGCTGCAGATTGCCAGTCTGTGCTGATATTTTTCGCGGGTGGCCAGTCCGCCCCGGATGTGGCGCTCGGATTTGTTTACATCTAATACGATTCTGGCCTGGGCGGCCAGTCCTGGGTTAATATGGCAGAGACGTTCGGTTACGTCCTTATGAACCGTCGACTTGCTGATTCCGAATTTCTTCGCCGTTTGCCGGACGGTGGCATTGTGGTCGATGATGTAATTGGCAATGGCGACTGCGCGCTCTTCGATGTATTCCTTCATGGGTTTACCCCTGAAAATGTTTTTTACAACTTATGCAGAAGGGATGGCGCATATGTACAAAAGAGAAAAAGTATGTTATGATAACACACTGCGGAGGTAAAATGTCCGCCATTTTTTAAAATTATGGGTTAGTTAAAACTAATTAAAAAGATGAAATAGGCAGCGAATAGAATAGAACAAAGGAAAGGAAAAGTTATGGAAGCAACGACGAAAATTCTTTCAGAAGAGGAAACCGTCTATCTTTATGAAAATAAAACCGGAACTGCACAGATGCACTTACACCAGGTATTTCCTGGGATTGAACTGTCGTACCATACCGTACATATGGACAGAAGAAAACTGGAAGCGCCGGAGAAAGATACCATAATAGAAATCCGGCACTGCCAGCAAGGCAGAGTGGAACAGCATTTTCGAGGTGGATTTTTCTACTTGAAGCCAGGAGATTTGTCTGTAATTATGAGGAAAGAAGAAGAGCTGGAATTGAAATTTCCCCAGTGTCATTATCATGGGATTACCATACGGATTCATACCGGTATTGCGCCCAAATGCGTATCCTGTTTTCTGAAGGATGTGAATGTCTCGCCGCTTTTCGTGGCAGAACGTCTCTGCGGCGGAAAAGGCAGCTTTGTAGTCCGTAAAAAGCCGTATGTCGAACATATTTTTGATGAATTGTATTCCATTCCGGAACAATATAAAAAGGGTTTTTTGAAAATTAAAATATTAGAGTTGCTGCTGGTTCTCAGCGGAATCGATCCAGAAGAAAATAAGGTATCTGCGGTATCGCTGTCCCAGACCCAGGTAGAGCTTGCAGGGAAAGCGGCTGCTTATCTGAAAAACCGGACTGACAGGGAATGTACGGTAACAGAACTGGCAGAAACATTTGGAATTTCCAAAAGCCATCTGCAGAATGCATTTCGGGGCGTTTACGGACTTTCCGTATACGAGTATATCCGCGCCCAGAAGATGCAGCAGGCGGCGTTTGAACTGGCAGGGACAGAAAAATCAATTTTGACGATTGCCAATGAATATGGATACGAAAATGGAAGCAAATTTGCTGCAGCTTTCCGCAAAGTGATGGGGGAAACACCGACTGGATACCGGCGCCGCAGCCGTATAAACGGAGAGAGGAATATAGATAAATGAAAAAGTGCAGTGTTTGATTGGAGCTTTTTTCTGTTTTCTTGGAGTGGAAGGGAAGAATCTGGTATGGTACTATAAGCGGGTCGTCTAAGAAGTAAGGCGGCCTTCTTTTTACATTATAAGTTAGTGAAAACTAACAAAAGCAAAAAGAAACAAACGAAAGAGAGGACATGGATACGGTATGTTAGAACGATTGTATCGCCAAAGCTGGTTTGGCACTGCAGTATTAAGCATAATTTTGCTGATATTGTCAGTGATTTCCCTGTTTATTGGCGTGATTGATATTCCAGCAGCAGAGCTTTTTAATGGCGGAGATACTATGGAACGAAAGGTATTTCTGCTGTCCAGGATTCCAAGACTTCTGGCAATTTTTTGTACGGGATCGGGAATGAGTATTGCCGGACTGATTATGCAGCAGCTCTGCATGAATAAATTTGTTTCTCCAACAACTGGAGCTACGATTTCAGCAGCTCAGTTTGGGATTTTGTTATCCCTTCTTTTTATGCCCAATATGGGAATGTGGGGGAAAACCCTGTTTTCTTTTTCCGCAGCCATTGCGGGTACATGGATTTTTGTATGGTTCATCCAGAGAGTCAAATTGAAAGACGCAGTTATGGTTCCATTAGTAGGAATTATGTTTGGCAATGTAATTGGAGGCGTTACGAATTTCCTTGCATACAAATATGAAGTAACCCAGCAGCTGTCCTCGTTTCTGGTAGGGTCGTTTTCCCTGGTTATAAAGGGCAATTATGAACTGGTTTATCTGTCGGCGCCTTTAGTGGCAGTGGCATTCCTGTATGCGAATCACTTTAATATTGTGGGAATGGGAGAGGACTTTTCCAACAACCTGGGAGTCAATTATAAACTGGTTTTATTTCTGGGGCTGACCATTGCAGCCATGATAACTGCCAGCGTGGTAACCGTTGTAGGATCCATTTCTTATATCGGCCTCTTAATTCCCAATATTATCGCCATGTTTCGGGGCGACAAAATAAGAGGAACGCTGGCGGATACGGCGCTGTTAGGAGCTATTTTTGTCCTGGGAGCGGATATGATTGCCAGGTCGGTAATTATGCCGTATGAATTGCCGATAGAACTGATTATTGGAATTGCAGGTAGTATTCTTTTTATCGGCCTTTTGCTGTATAAGCTGAAAAATGGCAGAAAGGCAATCCGGCTGGTGCGTGGAAAGGAGGGCGGCTGCTGTGGATGAGACAAAGCGATATCGGGAAAATATAAAAAAGCTGACAGCGCTGACCATCCTGGTAGTCGGGGCAGCTGCGGCATATCTGCTTATAGATTCCAAAATGTACAATCCGAAATTATTCCAGTTTGTTATGAAGCTGAGAATTCCGACGCTGGCAGTTATGCTGATAGCGGCTTTTGCTATCGGCGGCGCGTCAATCGTTTTTCAGTCGGTTATTAACAACCGGATTGTAACGCCCTGCCTTTTGGGAATGAATTCCATGTATTCCCTGATTCATACGGCGGTAGTATTCTGCGTTGGTTCCGGAAGCGTGCTGGCCGTCAATGCCAATTTGTCGTTCCTCATTGACCTGGTCATTATGGCTGGGACCGCAACCTTTATTTACTGGTATCTGTTTCAGAAGACAAACCATAATGTGCTTTATGTCCTTTTGATTGGAACGGTGCTGTCTTCCTTTTTTGGAAGTATCCAGTCCACTCTGGTACGGGTTATGGAACCAAATGAATACGATACTCTTTTGACAACGCTGGTAGCAGATTTCAACAATGTTAATTCCGAAATCATTGTACTGTCCCTGATTCTTCTGGTGTTCCTGGCAATATGCTTGAGGAAGGATCTGATGCTGCTGGACGTGATTACGCTGGGAAAGGATCAGGCGGTTAACCTGGGAGTGGATTACGATCGTACAATCCGCAGGCTGCTGCTTGGAGTGGTTCTTTGTATTGCCATTGCGACGGCAATGGTCGGTCCGGTATCTTTTCTGGGACTTATCATTGCCAACCTTGCAAGGCAGATGCTGAAAACTTACCGCCATATCCATCTGATAGTAGGATCGGCTTTGATGGGAATGCTGGCAATTATTGGAGGACAGCTGATGATGGAACACATTTTTTCGTTTGCAGTTCCAATCAGCACCTTTATTACCATCGGAGGAGGAATTTATTTTCTCTATCTGCTGCTGTTTAAGAAGGAAGGATATTAAGAAATGAATGTATTGGATTTGATAAAAAAGTATGATGGAAAAGCAGTTGTAGATTCGGTCAGCTTTGAAATTCCGAAAGGAAAGGTGCTGTCTCTTATTGGCCCAAACGGAGCAGGAAAGTCTACGGTAATGGGAATGATTTCCAGGCTGGTTGCCAAAGACTCCGGCCAAGTCCAGTTTGAAGACAGGGATATTTCCAGGTGGAAAAGCAAAGAACTTGCTAAAAAGCTGGCGATTCTCACACAGCACAACAATGTGCAGATGAAACTGACAGTAAGGGAACTGGTGTCTTTTGGACGCTTTCCTTATTCCGGAAGCCGTCTGACCAGGGAAGATCAGGAAATGGTAGACCAGGCGATTGCTTATATGGAACTGGGAGAATTTGAAAACCGGTTTATCGACGAACTTTCCGGCGGGCAGAGGCAGCGGGCCTATATTGCCATGGTAATCGCTCAGGATACAGATTATATTTTGCTGGATGAACCGACCAACAATCTGGATATTTACCACGCCTCCAACCTGATGCGGACCGTAAGGAAACTTTGCGATGAACTGGGAAAAACCATTGTCATGGTTCTCCATGAAATCAATTATGCGGCGTTTTATTCCGATTACATCTGTGCGTTTTCAGATGGAAAAATAGCAAAATTTGGAACCGTTGAAGAAGTAATTACGAAGGAGAATCTTTCAGATATTTATCGGGTGGATTTTGAAATTATGAAAATCAACGGAAAACCATTATCAGTTTATTATTAAATAGTCAAAAAGAGAAGGAGAATATTATTTATGAAGAAACGATTTTCAATTGCACTTGCTGGTATGATGATGGCTGTTCTGGCTGGCTGCAGCAGCGCTGCGGAAGAGACCTTGCCAGTAGCAGAAGAAACGAAGATGGAAGCAGGAACCCAGACGGCTGCGGAAGAGACGGTTCCTGAGACTGTGATTATCCGGTCTTATAATGGGGAAAAGGAGCAGATTGAACTGGAAGTTCCTTATGATCCCCAGAGAATTGCAATTTTAGATATGGCTTCCCTGGATATTATCGACGCGCTGGGACTGGGAGACAGAGTCGTGGGAAGCGCTCCGACTACCATTGACTATCTGTCGGATTATGTGCCGGATGCTTCCAATGGGATTGCAAACCTGGGAACCATAAAAAATGCAGATCTGGTGGAAGTAGCGGCCTGCGAACCAGACGTTATTTTTATTGGCGGTCGTTTAAGCGCGGTATACGAAGATCTTTCGGCCATTGCCCCAGTGGTTTATCTGTCTGTAGAGCCGGAAAAAGGAGTAGTAAAAAGTACTGCGGAAAATGCCAGAACCATTGCTTCCATTTTTGGAGAAGAGGAGAAAGCAGATGCTTTAATGAAAGAATTTGACTCCAGAATCCAGGCGATCAGAGAACAGTATGAAGGTAAAAATGCGATTGTGGGTATGTATTCCGGCTCGAACTACAATGTGCTGGGCAATGACGGACGCTGCTCCCTGATTGGAAATGAACTGGGATTTCACAATTTAGGCGCAGACGCAGGAGAGATTACCAGTACCCATGGAAACGAGGCTTCCTGGGAGACCATTGTGAATCTGAATCCAGAGTATATGTTTGTACTGGACAGAAATTCCGCTATCAGCAGTACGGAAGGAAATCCGGCCGTACAGGAAGCAATCGAAAATGAGTTGATAAAAGAACTGGACGTTTACAAAAATGGCAATATCATTTATCTGGCTCATCCAAACGTGTGGTATACCGCAGAAGGCGGCATCCAGGCACTGGATGTGATGCTTCAGGATATAGAAGAACGGTTGTTCTAAGGGAAATCATTTTCTCTGGAAAAACAAGTCCGCAGAGTATAAAAATTTCCTGCTGGAAAACACACATACTAGAACCTGCCTCCGAATAAGATAGTAATAATCAACTATTTTGGGAGGCAGGAAATGAGACAGACAGTACGCAGAAAACTAGTCGCAGCGGCAGGATTGTTTTTGTGGGTTACGGCAGTCCGCCTCTTAAGCGGATGCAGCATAACAGGAGTTGGAAATGAAAATCCCGACAAAATAAGGGACCTGGAATTTACCGTAATCGGCGATGGAGATGTGCCGGAAGAGCTTTTGAAGATGATTCAGGAGAAAAAGCAGGACGCATTTAAATTGACTTACAGCGACGATCAAAGCTTATACATAGTAAGCGGATATGGGGTACAGGAAACCGGCGGCTACAGTATTACAGTCGAACAGCTCTATCTCTCAGAAAATACAATTGTTTTTGATACCGAACTGATGGGGCCTGCAAAAGGCGAGACGGGAAACAGCGGGCCATCCTGTCCCTATATTGTAGTGAAAACAGAATATCTGGAAGAACCGGTAATTTTCCAGTAGAAGGAATTCATAAAAAATCCTTTTTTTCATACCTGCCATATGCTATAATAAGGAATCCTATTTATTTTGTATGATTTCTGAAAGGCAGGTTTAATATGATTTTAAAAGATATATGGCTGGATGTAAAGGCTGTTCAGGCTAGAGATCCGGCAGCAAGAAGCGCATTGGAAGTACTGCTTTTGTATCAGGGCGTTCATGCTTTGATTTGGCATCGGTTTGCCCATTGGTTTTATAAACACCATATGTTTTTCATTGCCCGTCTGATTTCCCAGCTGGCCAGATTTTTCACGTTGATTGAGATCCATCCAGGCGCCCAGCTGGGGCATGGAATTTTGATTGACCATGGCGCAGGAGTGGTAATTGGAGAAACTACAGTCGTGGGAGACAATTGTACCATTTACCAGGGGGTAACCTTGGGCGGCGTAGGCTTAAACAAGGGGAAACGTCATCCTACTCTGGGAAGCAATGTGACGGTAGGAGCGGGAGCCAAGATTTTAGGCGCGTTTGAAGTCGGGGACAACTGCAGCATTGCAGCGAATGCAGTGCTGTTAAAACCGTTGGAAAACAACGTAACAGCAGTAGGCGTTCCGGCCCGTCCGATTAAAAAGGATGGGATTCCGATTCCAAAGAAGAAATATGCATCCGTAGAAAGTCTGGGTCACAATCTCAGAAGAATTGAAGAACTGGAAGAAAAGGTACGGGAACTGGAAGCTCTGGTAGAAAAATTATCAGAGAGTCGAACAGAGAATGGAACAGAACCGGTACAGACAGGAGATTCCAAAGAATGACGGCAGAACATATCGTGGAAAATGCGGCGCAATGTGCAGCAGAAAATAAAAAGAAAGAAAAACAACTGGAAGAGTACCGGATCATTGAACAGAGTATTATTAAGAAATTCCGCAAGTCCATATGGCGGCCTTTCGTTAAGGCGCTCAACGATTACAGTATGATAGAAGAGGGAGACAACATTGCAGTCTGCATCTCCGGCGGAAAGGACTCCATGCTTCTTGCAAAATGTATGCAGGAGATACTCCGACATGGAAAGATGGAGTTTGGACTGCAGTTTCTGGTCATGGATCCAGGGTATCATCCAGACAACCGGCGTCTGATTGAAGAAAATGCCAGACGGATGAATATTCCCATTCATATCTGTGATTCGGATATTTTTGATATTGTTGTAGATGTGGATCAGTCTCCCTGCTATCTTTGTGCCAGAATGCGCAGAGGCTATCTGTATTCCCATGCAAAAGAGCTGGGATGCAATAAGATTGCTTTGGGACATCACTTTGACGATGCGATTGAAACCACACTGATGAGCGTCCTTTACGGCGGCCAGTATAATACCATGATGCCGAAGCTTCACAGTACTAATTTCCCAGGAATGGAGCTGATTCGTCCTCTGTATCTGGTAAAGGAAGAGGCAATCCTGGAGTGGAAAGAATACAACCATCTCCGCTTTTTGCAGTGCGCCTGCCGGTTTACAGAGCAGATTGCAAAAGAAAAAGCGATGGAAGAAGGAGTGCATACCTCCAAACGCCAGGAGATCAAAGAGCTGATCCGAGAGCTGAAAAAAATCAACCCCAATGTGGATATGAATATTTTCCGGAGTGCAGAAAACGTCAATTTAGATGCCTGCATCGGATATGTAAAAGATGGAAAACGCCATCGGTTTACGGAAGAATATTGAGAGTTTAAAGGTTAAAAGTTCGAATGGATTCCTTTTATTTTAAGGAGTCCATCCGAACTTTTTACACGAAAAAGAGAATCTTTTCCCAATTATTAAATTGCCGCAAATCCAGGCCACAGAATATACATCAAATATCCCAATACAATAACGCTTATCAGACACAGCGGAATTGTTTTCAGTCCCCAGCGAATCATTTTGTTTAAATTAATTCCATAGCCTGCTACCATAGCAGGACCGGCGCCAGAAGAGGGAAGACAAATTGAAATGTTACAAGCAGCATAGCATAATAGTAAAAATGGAATTGGATTATAACCCAATCCAGACATGGTTGTAATAATAATTGGTCCTATTAATGCTGCACAACCAGTAATTGTCATAATATTGCTAAAGAAACAACCCATAATTGAGAAAATTACAATTGCAATGAATACGCTTTTTCCTGCAATCGGAATCAATGCCTCGGATATCATATTTCCAACACCGCTTCCTGTAATAATATTACCTAATGCAGTACCGCCTGCAATTAAAAGGAATACTCCCCATTTGATTTTAGGCATCGCGTAATTCCAGTTTAAAATTACTTCCTGTTCATTAGCGGGAATGACAAAGCACAGCATGGCAGCAATCATAAAAATATAGTTTGCTGTTAAAGTCGGGAATACCGAGGAGAACAATGGTCGGGCCAACGAAAGTGCAAATGCGGCAACAAACAGACCTGCGCTGAGGATTTCTCCACGACTCATTGCTCCAAGTTTCTTTAATTCATTTTCCAAAGCCTCCTTTGTTCCCGGCAACTCTTTATATTCCATTTTGTTTGATAATAAAAGAATTAACATCGGTAGTGCTACAAATATTACAAGAGGAACACATCGACTAATCCAATCAATGTACATAAATTCCTTTCCTGTGTATTCTTCTATTAAGTTTACAACAACTAAATTCATTGCTCCGCCCAAAGGGGTACCAAATCCTACATTTGAGCCCCAGGCTACTGCTAATAGCGCACAGGTAGCATAATTAGAATTTTTAATTTCATTTTCGTCAATATTAACAGCTTTAATTGTCGTAAGAACAATGGGGAATAGGGCTGCTGCAACGGCTGCATTTGCAACCATAGAAGACAATACCACAGCCAGTAAAAACCACATGGCAATCAATTTTTTGGGGTTATTTCCAACCTTCATCATAATAGTCAAAGCTAGGCGTCGGTCAAAACCCCATTTGGTCCAAGCTAATGTAATAATATTGGCACTCAGAAGCAGTACAACTGTTGCATTAAAATATGTAGCAAGTACTCCTGAAGTTTTTGCAATGCCAAAAAGCTGTGCAATTAAAATGGGGAGTAATGCGGTAACTGCTGGTGCAACTGGCTGCATAATCCACCATGCAAGCATCCATAAGAGAAGTCCAATCGCACCTCTCATTACAAAATCAAGTCCTGCTATTGGACACAAAATCATAATTAAAAATAAAATCGGACCTAAAACTACCTTAAATATTTTATTCATTTTTCCCCTCCTGACCCCTTACATTATGCACCTAACATATTTAAACGAAGAGGCTTTGCCTTTTCATAGGGATGTTCTTTCAACATATCCAGATTTAAATTTACACCTAATCCAGGCCCCTCTGGTATTATAAAAAGTCCATCCATTACGTCCCAGTATCTATCGGAAAATTCCCTTAGCCAAGGAGCTTCTGCTGGATGATACTCCAAATGCATGAAATTTTTCATAACAGCAGCCATATGTAAACTAGCTGCACAGGTAATTACACTGCACATATTATGCGGAGAAATCAATACATCATATGTCTCCAATAGAGCATTGATTTTTATCATTCCTGTAATGCCTCCCACATATCGTATATCTGGCATATATACATCCAGACAGCCTTCTTCTAAAAGAGGAAGAACGGCTTCCGCGCCTGTCTGCATTTCTCCTCCAGCAATTAACAGACCACTATGTTCTCTAAAACATCTTAATAATTCAGGCTTTTTCTCGGGAATTGGTGTTTCCATCCAAAATGGATGATAAGGTCTTAACTTTTCAGCAACATATAAAGCTGTTTTCAAATCAAAACGCCAATGTGCATCTACTCCCAGCGAAATATCATCTCCTACAGCCTCTCTCATTGCAATAAAGCGTTCACATCCCAAATCTACTAGCCGTTTCTGTTCTGCTAATGGCGTTCTCCAGGAAACGCCGTCAAATGGATGGCATTTTAGTGCTTTATTACCCATTGCGACTAATTCTTTTGCAAATTTCCCAAATCCTTCAGGTGTTCGGTCTTGAATCACGCGGTTAAAAGATGCATAAACTGGTATTTCTTTACGAATTGCGCCTCCTAACAACTGATATAAAGGTTTTCCCAATGCCTTTCCTTTTAAATCCCACATTGCAATATCAATTCCTGATACTGCTGCAGCTGTAATTAAGCCACCTCCATCTGCGGTTAATGTCAGATTGTCTTCTAGTACATCTTTCCCTATTAGTTTTATCCCCAAATGTTGAACCGCTGCAACTACTTCAAATTCCATTCCATCTAAGGTCGCATCTCCGAATCCAATCACCCCTTCATCTGTTTCTGCAATTACAAAAACATAATTAGAATAAACAGATGCATGAACTACTTCCGCCCGAATACTTGTAACCTTCATGTTTGTACCTCCTATCATTTATATTTGTGTAGCTTTTGCTATAAAATTACAATATGTATTTGTATTATAAATATCACATAGATAAGTCTTGCTATAAATGACTATTTTTATAATAGTTAACTATATATAAATAATAATATATTTATTAAAAGTTGTCAATACTGGTTTTAGTTGCAGGTACTTTTTTTTTATGCTACTATTTTATCATTGGAAATAAAGGAGATTTGTTTATGACTTTACAGAAATCAGATATTCGTACTCAAATATATAACGACCTGCGAGAACAGATTTTTACCAAAAAATTGAATCGCGGCGAACGGCTTGTTGAAACGCAGATTGCAGAACAATACCATGTTAATAAGCGCCATGTAAGAGAAGTTTTAATTAAACTTCAAGAGCAAAAATTAGTTCTTTACATTCCTATGAAGGGATTTCAAGTTCTGGGCATTTCCCGTACTGATTTATTGGAAATTGCTAAAATAAGGGAGATGTTAGAAAGTGCTATTTTTGAAGATTTTCTTGAACGTGCTACAGACAGTGATTTAAATTCTGTAATGCTATTTACAAAACGGAAAATTGCTTTTTTAAAATCTGAATTAAAATCAGAAGCTCATAAAGAAACTCTTGCTACGTTTGATAAAATATACGAATGTACCGTCTATCACCGTATGGCGCAGATGCTAACAGAGTATAGGGATTACATAAACTTAATGATTCAGCTTTCCTTTGATATGCCTGATGACATTCAAAAAACCATTCACAATTCTCAGCTTTTATATAAAGTCTTTGAAACGAGAGATTATAATCTTTGTAAAGAATGGATTCATATTCGTTACTCTAATTTGGTTTATAAAATTGGTCAGTCTTCTTTTTTTGATGATTAAATGATATATCCAGACTATCCAGCTCTTATAAAAATGTCTCCATAGGCAGCGGCAATCGGACTAAAGACTATATTTAAGATTTTAGCTTGCACTGATTGCACAATAAACGTAAAGGAAGTTAATTTTTTCAATAAAAGAAACTGCTTAAAACCTATAAAATCAATAAATATATCATACTGATTTTTACGCCTGGTTTCATAAATGTCAGCCTGCCTGCATAGATTTTTCTAAGGATCAATGTGTGAAAAGAGCTGATCCGAGAGCTGAAAAAAATCAATCCCAATGTGGATATGAATATTTTCCGGAGTGCAGAAAACGTCAATTTAGATGCCTGCATCGGATATGTAAAAGATGGGAAACGCCATCGGTTTACGGAAGAGTATTGACAGTATAATCGCAAAACTTATTGGCTTTTTAAAAAAACTTGGTTCGCATAAGAATGGATGGATACACCATTTGTAAAGGCGTTGACAGGTGCAAAAAGATATGAAAATCTACATTTTGAATTTATTGCAGAAGTTAGAAAACAAAGATATTAGTATTTAAAATCTATTTTAATGAGAGATGTCGAGTAAAATCGATGTCTCTTTTTTTTGTATGTTTGGGGCAAAATAAACAGACTACATAATATTCCTTATGTAGTCAATACGGTTATATACTTGATTTTACTTATATATAACCGTTAAAAATCTAAAATTTCTTCTATTTCCTAAATTATACCATTGGTGGTATTTTTTTACAAGGCAATATCCGACAATTTCCTTACACTTTTC